>LNAP01000910.1_pt1 | contig 32480 bp, 31 predicted proteins | sample 602601 | NCBI WGS metagenome assembly LNAP01 (sample SAMN02440304, study PRJNA202911) | soil metagenome | biome: Subtropical and temperate rainforests or woodlands; isolation source: soil samples (1 kg each in a 20% v/v slurry with milli Q water) were... ...
GTTGCCGGCGTCGGTGCCGCGCGTGCCGGCGTAGATCGTGCCGGCGGCCACCGCAGCCTGGGCCGCCATGTTGTCGGACACGCGCTCCGCGCCGTGGCGCGACACCACGTGCGACAACTCGTGGCCGAGTACCACCGCCAGCTGGTCCTGGTTGTCGGCCAGCTTGAACATGCCCCGGTTCACGCCGATCCGGCCACCGGGCAGGGCGAACGCGTTGGCCGTGTCGTCGCCGATGATCTGCACCTCCCACTGCTGGGTGTTCCACGGCGGCGGCAGCGCCGCGATCAGCGCGTTGGACACGCAGGTGGCGTAGGCGCGTTCGCGCGGCGCGTCGACGAACTTGCCCTGTTTGCGCATGTCGTTGAACGCGGTCAGGCCCATCTGGCTCATCTGGCTGTCCGACACCATCATCAGCTGCGAGCGGCCGGTCGGCGAGGTGACGCAGGCGGCCAGCAGGGCGGTGGCGAGCGGAATGCTCAGGTTGCGGATTTTCATGCGGGATCCTCCATGGCTTGCAGCGGCCAGCATACCGGCAGGGTCTGCGGAGACTGCGTGAGTTTTTGCTTGATATAGAACGAACGGTCGTGCTATTTATGTGACCATGACGATCGCAACCCACCCCGGCAAGCGCGCGGCCACCCGCGACACCATCCTCGACCACGCCTATGCGCTGGCCCGCCGCGACGGGCTGGAAGGCCTGTCGATCGGCAATCTGGCGAGCGACGTGGGCATGTCCAAGAGCGGCGTGTTCGCCCACTTCGGCTCGCGCGAAGACCTGCAGCTGGCCGTGCTGGACACCGGCCGGCAGCGCTTCGTGACCCAGGTACTGTTGCCGGCGCTGAAGCAGCCGCGCGGCCTGCCGCGCCTGCGCGCGATCGTGGCGAACTGGTTCGAATGGAGCCGCGAGCACCAGAGCGGCTGCGTGCTGCTGTCCGCCGCCAGCGAGTACGACGGCCGCGACGGCGCGTTGCACGACGGTGTGGTGCGGCAGCAGGCCGGCTGGCGCGACGAGCTGCAGAAGGCGATCGCGCAGGCGGTCGAACTGGGCCACCTGCGCAGCGACACCGACGTCGCCCAGCTCGCCTTCGAGATCTACGCGCTGATGCTCGGCCTGCACCACGATGCCGGGCTGTTCGGGTTCGACGAGGCCGGCCGCCGCACCCGGGCGGCTTTCGAGCGCCTGTGGCGCTGCTTGCAAACCTGAGGCGAAACCCATGTCCACCGTCATCGACCGACTCAAGCTCACCACCGTGCGCACCGGCTTCGTGCTGGGCGGCCGGATCGCACCGAAGCGCACCGTGAACCGCGCCGCGCGCCTGTTCGCCACCCCGTTCGCCAGCAGCCGTAGCCGCGCGCAGGCGGCGCAGGGCGACGCGGACATGCAGCGCGGCGAGTTGCACGTCAACGGCGAAACCATCGCCACCTACATCTGGGGCGATCCGTCGACCCAGCCCTACGCGCTGCTGGCACACGGCTGGTCCAGCTTCGGCCTGCGCTTCCTGCCGTGGGTGGCGCAGTTGCGTGCGCAGGGTCTGGCCGTGGTCACGTTCGACCAACCCGGCCACGGCCACAGCACCGGCAAGCTGTGCACGTTGCCGGAATTCATCGCGACGATCCGCGCGATCGGCGCGCGCTACGGCGATGCCGCGCTGGCGGTCGGCCACTCGCTCGGCGGTGCCGCGGTCACCATGGCGCAGGACGAGGATTGGCATGCCGATCGGCTGATCCTGGTGGCGCCCGCCGCCGACATGAAGGCGGCGGCGCGGCGCTTCTTCCGCTTCGTGCATCTGGCCGGCTACCTGCGCGAGCCGTTCTACGCATGGCTGCACCGGCGCACCGGCGTGCACATCGACGAGCTGCGGGTGGAATGCAAGCTGCCCACGTTGGGCCAGCCTGCGCTGATCGTGCACGACCTCGATGACGAGGACGTGCCGTGGGCGGAAGGCGAGCGATACGCCCAGTACTGGCCCGGTGCGCGGCTGTACACCACGCAGGGCTTGGGCCACCGCCGCGTGCTCGACGCCCCCGAAGTGATCGGGGCGGCGCTGGCCTTCGTGCGCGGCGAACAGGTAGGCACGCGCGTGGTCGGCAGCCCAGACCTCGCGCTCTGCATGTAGGTTTCCCTTCTCCCCCGGAATTTCAGGGGAAATAACGCCGTCATCCCGGCGAAGGCCGGGATCGCTTCCGAAACATGGGGAGGAAGTGCGGTCCCGGCCTTCGCCGGGATGACGGCGTGGTAGCCCAAAACTCCGCGCTTCCTGTCGATCCACTAGAATCGACAAGTTCAAGCACAGATGTCGGAGTTGCCATGAGTTCCCCCGCCAAGCACGTCCCCGCCAGCGCCCCGCAGACGGAAACCACCCCACTGCGTTTCGTCACCGCGGCCAGCCTGTTCGATGGCCACGACGCGGCGATCAACATCATGCGGCGGATCATCCAGTCGCAGGGCGCGGAGGTGATCCACCTCGGCCACAACCGCTCGGTCGAGGACGTGGTGCGCGCCGCGCTGCAGGAAGACGCCGACGCCATCGCGCTGTCGTCTTACCAGGGCGGCCACGTCGAATACTTCAAGTACATGGTCGACATGCTGCGCGAGCGCGGCGCCGGCCACGTGCGCGTGTTCGGCGGCGGCGGCGGCACCATCACGCCGGAAGAAATCCGCGAGCTGCAGGCCTACGGCGTTGAGCGCATCTACCACCCGAACGACGGCATGAAGCTCGGCCTGGTCGAGATGATCGAGGACGTGATGCAGCGCGCCCGGGAAGGCCGGGAATCGAGAATCGGGAATCGGGAATCGGTCAAGGCCGGCAAACCCGACATCGACGACGAGATCAGCATCGGCCACGTGCTCAGCGAACTCGAAAGCGGCGGATACAGCGACACCGAACTCGAACACCAACGCAAGCAATGGAAGCTCGCCGGCAAGCACACCCCTGTCCTCGGCCTCACCGGCACCGGCGGCGCCGGCAAGTCGTCGGTGGTGGACGAACTGCTGCTGCGCTTCCTGCACGCGTTCCCCGCCATGCGCATTGCCGTGCTCGCGGTCGATCCGACCCGTCGCCGCTCCGGTGGCGCGTTGCTGGGTGACCGCATCCGCATGAATTCGTTGCGGTCCCATCGCGTCTACATGCGCTCGATGGCCACCCGCCGCCAGCACGCCGCCACCAGCATCGTGTTGCACGACTGCATCGACTTCCTGAAGAGCCAGCCGTACGACCTGGTGATCGTCGAGACCGCCGGCATCGGCCAGAGCGATTCGGAAATCGTCGACCTGGTCGACTTCCCGGTCTACGTGATGACCAGCGACTATGGCGCCGCCAGCCAGCTGGAGAAGATCGACATGATCGACTTCGCCGACCTGGTGGTGTTGAACAAGTTCGACAAGCGCGGCGCCGAGGATGCGCTGCGCGATGTGCGCAAGCAGTGGAAGCGCAACCACACCGCGTTCGGCGTGAAAGACGAAGACGTACCGGTCTACCCGACCATCGCCAGCCAGTTCAACGATCCGGGCGTGACCTGGATGTTCGTGAACTTGTGCCGCTTGATGCGAGAGAAGAAAAGGGGTCAGAGTCACTTTTCGAGCGCGGGCGCGGACAAGGTTCCAGATAGCGGGTCGAAAAGTGACTCTGACCCCCTTTCTTCCCCCGGCTGCGACTGGAAGCCCCAGCTCGACACCACCCTGAAGTCGCCGCGCGCCACCGTGCTGATCCCCGGCGCGCGCGTGCGCTACCTGGCCGAAATCGCCGAGCAGGGTCGCGCCATCAACAGCGGCATCGCGCACCAGGCCGAATTCGCCAGCAAGGCGCAGCACTACTACGAGGCGCTGAAGGAACTGGGCGACCCACAACTGCCGCGTCCGCTCGACCTGTACCGCAGCGCCGATTTGCATGAAGCCGCGACCTCCAGCGCCGTCATCCCAGCGAAAGCTGGGATCCAGTCAGGTGTGCCGCGCGCAGCGCACGACACCAAGGCGCTGGATGCTGGCGTGCGCCAGCATGACGAGCCTATGGTCGACCGTTCCCTCATCTTGCTGCGCCAGCGCTACAACGCCGCGCTGAAGGAACTCAGCCACGAAGCCATCCACCAGCTGCGCGAATGGCCCGCCCTGTACGAATCCGTCACCGCCGACGTCAACGAATACAAAGTCCGCGACAAGGTCATCCGCGTCGACAACTACCGCGACTCGCTGAGTCACCAGAAAATCCCCAAAGTCTCTCCGCCCAAATCCAAGGACTGGGGTGAACTGGTCAGCTTCCTCGGCCGCGAGAACCTGCCGGGCCACTACCCATACACCGGCGGCGTGTATCCGTACCGCCGCAGCGGCGAGGATCCCACCCGCATGTTCGCCGGCGAAGGCACGCCCGAGCGCACCAACCGCCGCTTCCACTACCTCAGCCAGGGCGGCGCCGCCACGCGCCTGTCCACCGCGTTCGACTCGGTCACCCTGTACGGCGAAGACCCCGCGCCGCGCCCGGACATCTACGGCAAGATCGGCAACTCCGGCGTCAACATCGCCACCCTGGACGACATGAAGAAGCTGTACTCCGGCTTCGACCTCAGCGCGCCCAGCACCTCGGTCTCCATGACCATCAACGGCCCCGCGCCGATGATCCTGGCGATGTTCATGAACACCGCCATCGACCAGAACGTCGAGAAGTACCTGAAGGAAGACGAACAGCGCTGGGCCGCTGCGCAGCAGACCATCGACAAGCTGTACAAGAACGTGTCGCGCCCGCAGTACCACGGCGAGCTGCCCAAGGGTAACGACGGCCTGGGGCTGGGCCTGCTCGGCGTCTGCGGCGACGAACTGGTCGACGCCGAAACCTACGTCCGCATCAAGGCCGACACGCTCACCAAGGTGCGCGGCACCGTGCAAGCCGACATCCTGAAGGAGGACCAGGCGCAGAACACCTGCATCTTCTCGACCGAATTCGCGCTGCGCATGATGGGCGACATCCAGCAGTACTTCGTCGACCACAAGGTGCGCAACTTCTACTCGGTGTCGATCAGCGGTTACCACATCGCCGAAGCCGGCGCGAACCCGATCAGCCAGCTCGCCTTCACCCTCAGCAACGGCTTCACCATCGTCGAGTACTACCTCGCGCGCGGCATGAGCGTGGACGACTTCGCGCCCAACCTCAGCTTCTTCTTCTCCAACGGCATGGACCCGGAGTACACCGTCATCGGCCGCGTCGCCCGCCGCATCTGGGCGCGCGCCATGCGCGAGCGCTACGGCGCCAGCAGCCGCAGCCAGATGATGAAGTACCACATCCAGACCAGCGGCCGATCACTGCACGCGCAGGAGATCCAGTTCAACGACATCCGCACCACGCTGCAGGCGATGTACGCGCTGTTCGACAACTGCAACAGCTTGCACACCAACGCCTACGACGAAGCGATCACCACGCCCACCGAAGAAAGCGTGCGTCGCGCGGTGGCGATCCAGATGATCATCAACAAGGAGCTGGGGCTGAACTTCAACGAGAATCCGTGGCAGGGGAGCTACGTCGTCGACACGCTGACCGACCTGGTGGAGGAGGCCGTGTACAAGGAGTTCGAGGCGATCAGCGAGCGCGGCGGGGTGCTCGGCGCGATGGACACCATGTACCAGCGTGGGAAGATTCAGGACGAGTCGATGTACTACGAGCACAAGAAGCATGACGGGTCGCTGCCGCTGATCGGCGTCAACACCTTCCTGCCCAAAGAGCACGCTGGCGAAGTTGCCACCAAGATCGAGCTGATCCGCTCCACGCCGGAGGAGAAGGGGCAGCAGATCGACAACGTGAAGCGCTACGGCGAGGCGCGGAATGCGCTGGCGTCAGACAGCCTCAAGGTACTGCAGGTGACAGCGCGCGATCGGCGCAACGTGTTCGGGCAGCTGATCGAGGCGGTGAAGTACAACTCGCTGGGGCAGATCAGCCATGCGTTGTATGAGGTGGGTGGCGAATACCGCAGGAATATGTAACCCGCGCCGCTCCCTCTCCCCCGGCTCAGCCGGGGGAGAGGGTTGGGGTGAGGGGGCGCTCTTGAACGCGATAGGCAAGAATGTCCAGACGCCAGACAGCTTGGGTTGTTCCGACTTTGGCCGTACTATCAACGTAAAGCCGAGGTAACCCCATGAGCGAAATCGTATTCCTTGTTGAAGATGCGGCCGAAGGTGGTCTGGTGGCGCGTGCTCTCGGCCACTCTATCCACACCGATGCCGACAGCTACGATGAGTTGCGCCAGCAGGTGCGCGATGCGGTGCAGTGTCATTTCGATGCTGGCGAACGCCCGACCATGATCCGGCTGCACTACGTCAGGGAAGAAGTCCTCGCCGCATGAAACTTCCCCGCGACATGGACGCTGCGGAACTGATCAAGGCTTTGGCGCGTCTCGGCTACCGGTCTGTACGGCAGGCTGGTAGCCATATACGTCTTCAGTGCGACGATCCGGTGCATGCCATCACCATTCCCAATCATCGCCCGCTGCGCGTCGGTACGCTGGCAGCCATCATCACGGATGTGGCTGCGCAGCAAAAGATGGAACGCGGTGCGCTGGTGAAACTTCTGCTCTCATGAGAAGCCTGCCCAACATCCATGTGTTCGATGCGATGGACGCCGTGATCAAGTTGACCGCAGTCGAGCCGAAAGACCGTCATCAGCTGCTGCTGCGCTTTTCCGATGGTGCTTCCGGCGTGTAGACTTCACGCCTTTTATCGAAGCGAATACGGAGATGACCACGCCGCTGCGGGAACCAGACTTCTTCGCACGCTGCTTCATCGAACTCGGTGCGCTGGCATGGCCGAATGGCCTCGATTTCAACGCGGGGTTGTTGTATCAACGTCTGCAGGGTGACGGCAGGCTCCGGCGCAGCATCAAGGCAGCTTGAGTTTGCTTTGTTCGATTGTGGGTATGCGGGATGAATGACTCGCCGAAATCGCCAAGGACAAAGCATGAAGGTGTCCGCGAGCTGGTCGGTGGCGGCGTGCTGGATGTCGTGCAGGCGGGCAGGGGTGATCTGTCGGATTGGGTGGAGTTGATAGAGGCGGTGGAGGCGTTGTGCCCGGTGTGGCCGAAGGTGGGTGTGACGAGGGCGGAGACTTATAGGCTTTGATCATTTGACACGGGCGGAAGTGAACCTGACCCCGTTTCCCGGCCGAACGGCTTGGATTTCAGCGTGGGGTCGCTGTATCGGAGGCTGCAGGATGAGGGGAGGCTGGTGCGGGGGAAGAAGGTGGCTTGAGTAGTGGCCGAAGTGCAGAAGTGATTCGGGCTGTTCGATCGCAGGGAGATGCTGGATGAATTGCTCGCCGAAATCGCCAACGTCAAAGCATGGAGGTGACCGCGAACCGTTTGTCGGTGGCGATGTGCTCGATGTCGTGCGGGCGGGCAGGGGTGATCTGTCGGATTGGGTGGAGTTGATGGAGGCAGTGGAGGCGTTGTGCCCGGTGTGGCCGCGGGCGAAGCACCAGATGACGAAGCAGGCCGAGTTCAGGCTTTGAAGAACGTCAGGGCAGGTTTTAACTTCCTCCGTCCCGTTTTTCGGCCGTTTCCCGGCTGTGGGGGGGCGATATTCAGTGACTATTTCGACACCAGAACTGCAGCAATGTCTGGAGGTTTGCATTAAGCGCAGACAGCAAGCGATAGCGCTGTCTGCGCTTGGCTTGCTCATGCTGCTTGCCATGCGATGGCTGCCTGCTCAATCCATTCAGCTGGGCAGCGAACAGCTGGAATACCGTTGGCTGTATGCACTCCTGCTGACTTCAGTACTCTTGGCAGCGCTGCTGGTATGGGCTGTTTTTGTATTCCACCGGTGGCACCGGATTGGATACACGGAAGCACTCGCTGAGCTCAATACAGCTTTGGTAGTTCAAGATCTGTCAGTCGTCAAAAACGCCATTTCCGTTGTGCAACTAAGGGCAGAGAAAAACCCAATGCTTGGCGGCCTTCTTCAGGTGCTGAAGGCCCAACTAAATTGCCACTTGGATGAACTGACTAGGCAACACTTGCGTCAACAGGTAGCGGATGAGGTGGCGAATGCACGCAAGGAATGCAAACAACGCCTGGCACATATCAGACAACAGGTTCCACTTGTCGTGGTTGAAGCGAACATCTGCGAGACGGTGAGAAAGTTGGAAAAAAGGCGTGAACAGCTTAGCGACGAATGGGACGTGATCTACAAGACGCTCTCTTGGTGGGATAAGTTGAATCATGGCCTGGGACCTGACTTTAGCGAGATCGATCAGGCTACCAAGGAGTTGCAAGGTATGCACAGCAAGCTGCTGACCAAGCATGCAACGGACTTTGCACACCTAGATAAGCACTTCGACGCACTCAAAAACCGAGCTGATGCCAGAATCGCAGCCAGCCAGCAGTACATTGAGCGAATTATTGCGATCGAAGCAACACGCGACTCGGAGAAAGAACTTCCCCTCAAGATGGCTATGTGGTTATCGGCACTGTCCGTTCCGATTTCCATCAGTGCGGACGTGATGGCAGCCGGCAATATTTATGATGCCCTGCGCAACGTCAACGGCAATTACGCCAGCATGAGTGACACCGAAATCTGGTGGGATACCCTGTTTATGCGGGCCAATGAACTGGCCGGGCTAAGCTCGCTCACCAAAGGCGCCTATTTTGAGCAATTGGTCGCGGCGGATACGGGGGGTACCCTGTTTGAGCATTTCAACAATCCGGCTACCGACATCATCATCGAGGGAGAGGCATTTCAGCTCAAAGCCACCGCTAGCGCAGCCTATGTCAACAGCGTAGATGAAAATATACCGGTTATCGCAACATCTGAAGTCGCCGAAATTACGAGGGCCCTCGATTCCGGATACAGCAATGAGAGCCTTACAGAGTCGGTCAATCTGGCCCTTGGTGGCTCAGTGGTCGATATCGACGATACTGCTATCGATGCGCTGCTTTCCGGTATTGGCGGGCTTGGCGTATTCGCTACTCTCCAGGGCATTAACCATGCAGCCGAACGCTACAACAATGGAGGCGACGGCGTGGAAGCTCTTTTCGAAGGCTTCGGTGTGGCGATTGAAGGCACTGCGCGCGCCATGGTTGGCACGGTGGAACTTGGCTACAAAGTTCTGAGCTCAAAGCCAAGCCAGTTTGTTGGGCGGACCGTGCTATCCGGTTTAAAGAAGCTTGATGAAAAATTTTGTGGGGAGTGATCGGAAACTGCAACGGAAACTGGGACGGGGGAAGTTAAAAGGCCTCTGGCTTGGTTTTTGCGCACCTTGCACTCTTAACGTCCTCCGTCCCAGTTTCCGGCAAGATAGTATGTGCGTAGCTGTTCAACCACAATCAACGCAAAGGAATTGTTATGAAGGGACACGTCATTCTGGCGCTTGTCGCCTGTGCGCTATTAGCTGGCTGCCAGCCAGACTATTCACCCTTTGATCTTGGCAACTTAAAAATTGGCGACGCGTCCGATTCCGTAATGGCGAAGATTCCCGCTGTCTCCTGTCGAAAGGGAGAGAGATATCAAGTCGTGGAGTGTTCCGGGAAAGGTTCCACGTTCCAAGGAGTGCCGGTTCTGTACACAACTGTCGCCATGTATGACAGCCATGTGGAGCGTGTGGGTGCTATCGTGGATACGTCTAACGCCGACTCGATTCTGGCAGCAATGAAGGTGGAATATGGCTCGCCCGATATGAGGCCGAGCGCGGACATGCGCGAACAATTGGGCTTCACTACATGGACACGCGCCAATGGTGAAAGCTTGGAGTTCCAGCGTGTCGATGGCCCGCAATCCGTGATCTTTCTGACCGGGCCAACCTACATCACCGCGCACAAGGCGAACCCTAGGCTCGATCTCCCCAGACCAGACATCAAGGGCGTGACGCTTGGTACCTCAATGGCGGCGGTTCAGGGGTTGCTGCCGGCAAGCATGTGCAAGGCGGACGGACAAAATGCGACTTGCGTTCAACGAGGCGTTACCTACTGGAATTCGCATGACGCTACTATCGAGATTTACTTATTCAGCGACTCAGTCAAAAAGATAACCGTCTCAAGTTTGAATAGACACGACTTTGAGGCATTGATAGAAGCGCTGACCAAGAAGTTTGGGCCGCCGAACAAGGATGTTCGGGAAGTTTCATACTGGGACCGGTTGCAGTCTGGTATAGACAAGATGGTTGCCTGGGACATGCCTTACGACCAATGGCTTTACGTCTCCATCCCCATTAACTTTGCGGCGCAACCCAGTGTTTCTCTGAAGGATATGGAGTATTACAACGCAAAGTATCGAGCAGAAGAAGAGGCGAAGGTAGATACTCTGTGATGCAAAACGAAATAAAGGGGACGTGGCTAATTAAGCCTCGTCCCTCGCGCCGGTAAGCCGTGGCCGCCCACGCGGGCGGTATGTGGCGGAACGTCCCAAAACGGGGTCAGGTTCACTTACAGTCGTTTGAATTTGGGTGAGGCGGGCGGTGCGCGGGCCTGATGCCGGCGAAGCGTTGGGTCTTGGCTTCGACCATTGCGCGGAAGTCATCGCGACCCAAGGCGCGTTGTTGTTGAAGGTAGGTTCGGATGGCTTTCAGGTCGTCGTCGGATAGGGTTTCGTGTAACAGCTGGCGGTAGGCTGCGGCACGTGCTTCCGGTGTGGCGGCGAGCGTGGTGTATTCCGGATGCGGCGAGAGAATGGCCTCTTGGCGAAGGCCGCAATGGCTGGCGCAGCTCGACCACGGGTAGGCTGTCGGATCGTCTGTCATGCGGGCGCGGACGGGATTGAGCTCGATATAGCGGTGGCAGTGCAGCACATAGCTTTCGCTGTCGACCAGGCTGGCCTTGTAGCGGCCTTCCCACAATGTTCCTGTACGTCGATGACGGGCGTTGAACTGGCCGACGTAGCTGCGTCCGAGTTTTTGCATGAGGCGAGCGACTGCACCGATCTCTGGCGGCGTGGTCAGCAGGTGAACATGGTTGTCCATCAGCACGTACGCGTGCAGTTTGCAGCCAGTGTTGAGTGATGCCTCGCCCAGCAGAGTCAGGTAACGCCGTCGATCAGCATCATCGAGAAAGCAGGGCAGGCGGTTGTTTCCACGCTGGACAACGTGTTGCGGAATACCGGGCAAGTCGAGTCGTGATTGTCTGGCCATTGCTTGAGGATCGGCTTAGGCACGCCTTCCCGGTAGCGTCGACGGTCACCGCACCTCGTCGGTGCCAGCCCCTCGCGCTTGTCGGAAAGTGAACCTGACCCCGTTCTACCGTTCTAAACCCAGGAGCAAATATGGAAACGATCCACGTAGTGCAGCCCTTCGACCGGGTGAGGAATGGCTTGAAACCAGGCCAGGTCCTGCAGTTCAAAACGGCTGATGAGGCAGCGCGCCGGGCAGGGCTGCTGGCCGACAAGCATGCCGGCGTCGTCGCGTACAGCATGGACGTGGACGAAGAGAGCGGAGACTACGGCACGCCGCGAGTGCTGTTCGAGTCGGGGGACGTACCAGAGCTTTGATCGGCTGAAGAACTAGATCTGGTTCACGTGATTCCGTGCTGACACCACGCGGTCGGAGGGCTCACGGGCGGCTATCATGGCGACATGTCCAAGCTGCTTATGAACCTGCGTAACGTGCCCGATGATGAGGCCGACGATGTGCGCGCGATGCTCGACGCGCAGCGGATCGCGTTCTACGAAACCAGACCCAGCATTTGGGGTATCTCGGCAGGGGGAATCTGGGTCACGGAAGACGCGGCTTTCGCGGACGCCAGGCGCGCGATGGACGACTACCAGCAGCAGCGCGCGGCCCGTGCCCGTGCCGAATACGCCGCTGCCAAGCGTGCAGGCACCGCAGAGACGTTCATCACGTTGCTTCGTGCAGAGCCGGCGCGCGTCGTGATGAGCGTGTTGGGCATACTCTTCGCGTTGGGCCTGGTGACGCTTCCGTTCTTCCTGTTGCGCGGGTAGGGCCGCAAGCCAAAAAGGTGTCAGGGACAATTTCTGACAGGGGATTGGTGGCTGGGATGAGGGCGAGGCGCGGCTTGCACTGATCGCGGCGTGGAGGGCAGTGGGTGATCCTGTCGGACATGGCCCGACTTCCACGTTTCGAACTTGCCGGCGTTCCGCAGCACGTAGTGCAGCGGGGAAACAATCGCCTGCCGTGTTTTCTGGACGACGAGGACCGCCAACGCTATCTGCAATGTCTGCGGCAAGCGCTGTTGCGCTTCGACTGCAAACTGCATGCCTATGTGCTGATGAGCAACCACGTGCACCTGCTGCTGACCCCGGTTGAGGCGGGCGCGGTGTCGAGGATGATGCATACCTTCGCGCGCAATTACGTGGGCTCGTTCAACGGTCGCCATGGCCGCACCGGTACGCTGTGGGAAGGGCGCTACAAGGCTTGCCTGGTGGACTCGGGGCGCTACTTTCTGGCCTGCAGTCGCTATATCGAACTCAATCCGGTTCGCGCTTGGATGGTGGCTGCGCCGGGCGATTATCCGTGGTCGAGCTATCGCGCCAATGCCGAGGGGTGCATGGATGCGCTGCTGAATCCTCATGCCGAGTATCTTGCGCTCGGTGCCGACCCAACGACTCGCACCGCGGCGTACCGGGCGTTGTTTGCCGAGGCGTTGCCTGACGAGCTTGTCAATGAGATCCGCGGCTACCTGCAGCAGCAAAAGGCGTTGGGGACGGATCGCTTTCGCGCGTGGGTTGAAGCCAGAACCGGCCGGTTCGCGACGACGCGGCCACTCGGGCGGCCGCCACGACGTTCAAATTGTCCCTGACACCTTTTGCCTACGAGAGGAAATCCACCAACAGCCGGCGCTTGGGCTCGGGCAGCTTGCGGAAGGCGTCGAGCAGGCGGCCCTCGTTGTCGGTGAGGTGTCGATAGGCGGGGGATTTCTCCGCCACAGCCAGGTGGACTTGCCCGCGGCCCGTGGCCAGCCATTCGAAGCTGGCGTCGAAATCCTTCGCCAGTTCGATGATGCGGGCAAGCTCGGGCAGGGTGAGGCCCGTAAGCCATTTGCGGGCGGTCTCACGCGACACGGCGTAGCGGTCGGCCAGGGCGCCCGTCCTTCCGCGCCCTTCCTCAAAGCGGGCGCGATCCAGCATCCGCCGCAGGCGATCCGCGAATTCCTCGTAGGGGGCGGCCATCCAGGTTCCTGTGGTTGCGTCGTCGCCACGCGCTTGCGCGCGGCGACGTTGAGTGGTCGCCACGATTGTTGCGCACCCGTATTCGTGGCAAGCCACCTTTGAGTTGTTGACAGGTGCACTTATTGGTTGCAATGTACCAACCATGAAGTGCATCGCAGCCATCGTTGCCAGCTTTGTCGAGCACGTTGCGGCCGGTTTCGCTGCGGCGCGTGCCGCCTTCGAAAGCGGCAGCGGAGCGTTGCGCCGACAGCGGCGCCACGCAGGTTTGGTCAGGTTCACTTACGACAAATTGGGGGCTGTACCTGTTCGCCGGTGCAAGCCGACGTGATACCCGCGTCGAGCAGGGCAGCCAATACAACATGCTTCGGGGAAATACGCCCACCGTCTGTTAGCGGTTAGCAACCTCCCGACTTCCCGTCCGTCGTCATGCCGTGGACGGGCACTTCATGGAACCAGGAGAAGACCATGTCGAAGCTCGATTCGGATGATCTGGAAATGCCGGGCTATTTCCTGCCGGAGGACAGCCAGTTCCGGCTGAAGAAGCTGCGCGAGTACGTCGAGTTCCTGTCGCATCTGGCGCAACCGCGGAGGGCGGACGAGGAAAAGGAGGGGGTTCCCGAGATTCGCGTGGGCGAAGTGGCGATCTGCCTGGAACTGTTGGAGGAGCAGATCGGGCTGGTGCTGGACGATATCTCGTGGCCGGCAGAACGTGGCGAAAGGGCGGCTGCGCGTGGGGCCGACGCGGAGCCGGAAGCCGCGGAGGAGATGCCTGGCGATGCGGGTGGCCGCTACCTCTTCGGTGTGACCCTGGAGCAGGTCGACACGCTCAGCCGGCTGATCGACATGATTTCGGCCCATGGCGATGTGGTGATAGCCAGCGATGACGCGGAGTTCGCCGACCACACGCTGTCGGCGCTGGGGGATGCCATCTTCAACGACGCGAGGGCGGTGCGCGAGATCATCCGCCAGGTGAACTCGCAGAGGCTCGGGCAGGCGCGCGGTCCGCAAACCGGCGTGGGCGAAGAGCGGGCCGCATACCTTGCCGGGCGAGCGCGTTTGCCCGTGGTCAGCGTGCCGCATTCCGCGTGGCCGCTGCCCGCATGCCAAAAGCGGGGCCAGGTTCACTCGCAGCCGTTTGAGTCTTTGGGTGGCGGGCGATGAGCGGGTCTGATGCCGGCAAGCGCCAGGTCCCGGCTTCAACCATGGCAGGGAAGCCATTCTTGCCCGGTGCGCTGCGGGGCGGCGCGAGCAGCAGGGGCAGGACCAATGATTGGCATTCTCGGCATCCTCGGCATCCTGGCCATGACGACTTGCGTCATATGACGGGTAGCGTTTCGGCTGGAAGCTCTGAAGGGCCAACGCAAAGGCCAGCACAGCATCCGCATCGACGATCAATGGCGCGTCTGCTTCCGATGGATTGACGGTGACGCCCACGACGTGGAAATCGTCGACTGCCACTGACATCAACGAGTCGATCATGAAGAGCCTGCCCAACATCCATCCCGGCGAAGTGTTGCGCGAGGAGTTCCTGACGCCCATGGGCATCAGCCAGAACGCCCTGGCGCGCGCGGCTGGCGTGCCGCCGCGCCGCATCAACGAGATCGTGCTCGGCAAGCGCGGTGTTACGGCGGATACGGCCGTGCGCCTCGCCGCTGCTCTGGGCACCAGCGAGCGATTCTGGCTCGGCCTGCAGGCGGACTTCGATCTGGAAGAGGCACATCGTGTGCCTGGCAAGACAATCGAACAGATCGAGCGCATTGCGGCATAAAGACTCAGGAAACCTCAGGGCCAGAACCTCTTTCCGAGCAGGGAAACCGGGACAAGGGAAACCTCAGCCTCCGTCCCGGTTTCGCGGAAGAGTCGATGTACTACAGTGTGTTCGATCAAGGCCGCAAGAAGCACGACGGCTCGCTGCCGCTGATCGGCGTCAACACCTTCCTGAGCGCGTCATGGGCTGACACCGTCATCGGCCGGTGCAGTGTCGCGCTTGACCGGCCAATCAAGAGAACGATGGATCGACCAATGAAATATTTTCGCAGTGGACTCCCACTTGTCCTTGCAGCCTTCGCAGTGTTTGCCCCGGTCGCCTACGGCCAGGCAGCAGAGCCGGAGGTCATTGCCGGGCACACCGCAAAACGTGATGCCGATGGTCGCCTGCTGCCCTGGATTTCATGGCGTACAGCTCTCGACCGCGAAATGCGCTTTTACGAAAGCGCGCCCAGCGTTCATGGCTATCCGGTTTTTGTCACGACCACGTTTCTCGATGGCGACTGGAAGCCCACGGAACGCAGCGACACGATTCCAGCCACGCAGAATGGCATGGGCGTCATTTCGTACTTGAAGTACTACGAATTTGGCGGCAAGCAGAATCCAAAGACACTGGCGACCGCTCGCTTGATGGGCGATTACCTGCTCAAGGAGAGTCTCACGCCCGATGCCGGAAAATACCCGCGCTTCCCGCATTCGACAGGACACCGCGACCAGTTCCCCCAGCCGGCGAACAGCGGATCGCAGTCCGATCACCCCTACGAAATCGAACCGGACAAGGGCGGCATTTCCGGCTACGCCCTGGTGCTGCTCTCCGATGCGACGAAGGATCCAAAGTACTTCGCGCAGGCACTGCACAACGCCCGCGTGCTGATGACCAATCAGCAAGTCGGCGACGCCACGCATTCGCCCTGGCCTTTCCGTGCCGACCATCGCACCGGCGCCCCGCGCGGCCCCATCTCCAGCGACATGACGTATATCCTGCGCCTCTACGACGTGCTGCTTGCACGCGGCTACACGGAATTCCAGCCGTCCCGCACCGCACTGTGGCAGTGGATCAAGACGCAGCAGATTCCCAGCGCCAAAACGGACGGCGCGCGCTTCGCACAGTTTTTTGAAGATCACGACACACCGACCAATCGCAATGCCTGGGCGCCGCTGAATCTGGCGCGTTACCTGCTGGAAAAACGCGATGCGATCGATCCGGAATGGCGTGCGGACTCGTCAACCCTGATTGAATTCGTGCGCAGGGATCTCACCCACAAGGAATTCGGCGTGACGGTGTGTCACGAGCAGGACGAAGACCACGATGCGTGGGGCGGCATCAATTCAACCTATGGTGCCGTGCTCGCCATGTATGCCAAGGCGACACAGTCCGCTTCACTTGCCAGGGAAGCGCGCGAAGCGCTGAACTTCACGGAATACGCCATCGACGAACAAGGGCGCCCACACGACCTCATCAAGAATGCAGCGCCAGGCGGCTGGCAGGAAGACGCACACACCGACGTAATCCATAACTACATGGACGCACTTGCTGCTTATCCGGAGTGGGGAAACTAAGGCAACGCTGAAAGCCGTAGCGAAAAAGATGTCAGGGACAATTTCCAAAACAGGGATTTAGAGTGCGCTTTCTCCGGGAGTCGTCCTGGTGCCGTGCTGCCTGTCGCACCTTCTGAGGTTCATTCGTGAACACTGAGCGCTCAGAACGGATGCTGCCGGTAAAACTGCTCAAGCTGCCGATAGACGTCCGGCAAGTGCTGGCGCAGTGTCGCCGGCCCCTCGAAAAACTGCTCGCTGGCCACCGCAAAGAACTCGGCCGGGCTTTCAAGGGCATACGGGTCGATCGGCAACTCGGCCCCGTTGCGTTGCTCATCCTGCAGGCGATCCCACGCGCTCGAGAAGACCCGCGACCACACGCGGCGGTCCATGCGCCGGTGCAACGGCGGAAAGCCGTTGGCGTCGCCGTTGAGCATGTCGAGCTTGTGTGCCATTTCGTGGATGACCACGTTGTGCCCCGGTTTCTTCCCGCTATTCAGCACCTCCGCCCACGACAGGATCACCGGCCCACGCCCCCAGGCCTCACCGGCCATCACGGTGTGGGTCTGGTGAACCACGCCCGCCGCATCCGTTTGTGGGCGTCGTGGAATGAACGCGTCCGGGTACACGATGACGCTGTGCCAGCCGTCGTACCAGTCCATGCCCAGTTTCAGGATGGGTACGCAGGCATGGGCCGCGATCAAGACACGGTCGGCGTCCTCAAGATGCAAGTCCTTGGTCGGCTCCAGCGACTTGCTCTCCAGGAACAGGGTTGCCAGCACGCGTAGCGTGGCCTGGTCGGAAGCGCCCAGCCGACGCGCTGCGGTACAGCGCTGCAACGCGTCTCGCCAGAGCGGTTCGGCGATCGGGTGCCGAGCGATGGTGCGCCGTACGCGCCAGTTTCTGATTTTGTCGAACATGGCCACATGCTGGAGGGAATCGTAGGGTCAAGATCATCTGGGCCAAAGTGCACTTTCTCAAGGAAGAAGGCACGGGACAGAGTGCGCTTTACACGACGCCGTCGCTGGATCGAGGGGTTTTGCGGCGACGACTGATCCTGGCGGGTCCGGCACGGAGGCGAAACCGGGACGAGGAATCGGTCGCCGCGCGCCACGCCGCCTCGGCTACGTCGGACGAGTGCGTGATCCGAAAAGGTGTCAGAGACGAATGGCACTTACTTAGGGCCACCCAACTCCCAACCGTTCACGCTGAGCGTAGCCTGCGCAGCGGGCGGAGTCGAAGCGCCGCCAAGCGTGGACGGCCCATCACCGGTATGTCCTTCGACTTCGGCCTTCGGCCTACGCTCAGGACGAACGGGGCCTAAGTAAGTGCCATTCGTGTCAGAGACGAATGGCACTTACTTAAGCGCCACATCCCCAAGCGAAACGCGCCAAGTGGCTGATTTGAAAGAGTGGCTGGCGGCCGGGCAAACTGTTGGTCCGATCCAAACAGACGGCCCACAAAGGCCGCCAGCCGCCATGCACGCTAATTGCCGATCAAGCCGACCGCAACGCCACCGGATCCGGCAGCGCTCGCGGGCCATCCACGCTTACGACTTCTTCAACGTACTGACCGATCCTGATCTTCTGGATGCCGTCGACCAGCAGTTGCCCGCACATCTGAACGCCTGTTTCCGCCGACGACCACGTGTCGTTGTTCATGGCGCAGACCTTGAACACGGACGCTTCGTGCCAGGCGACGATGGATCGCCACGTCGTGGAACGGATCGCCAACGACCTGTCACCGGCCCGTCGTCATGCATGGCTGCGCGCTCCGGAAAGCGTGCTAGAAAACCAGCCGCGCGCCGAGCATCCAGGTGCGGTCGGGGCCGGGTTCGAAATAGCGGCCATTGCCGTCGTTGACGATGACCGAACCGATATGGCGTCGGTCGAGCAAATTGTTCACGCGCGCGCTGAGCTGCAGGCGCGCGGTGGAAGCCAGGGCGAAGGTGTAGCTGACATCGGCGTCGACCAGGCCATAACCGGCCGCGCGCTGCGAGCCGATGTCGTTGACGGGGATCGAGCCCACGCCGCTCAGGGTCAGGCCTTCACGCCAGCCCAGGCCGCGGCCATGCTGGATCCGCAGCGAACCGTAGTTGCCGGGTACGCCGGAAATGCGTGAGCCTGCCGCTACCGGCAGCCTGGCCACGGCGCATGGCGCGCTGAGGCAGGTGAAAAAGGTACTGCGGAAACGCGCCTGCAGATGGGTGAAACCGGCGCTGATCTGCCAGGCGTTGGCGAGCTGTCCGGTCAGCGAAAGCTCGATGCCCTGGCGACGCGCGTCGCCTGCGTTCTGGTAAGTGGAGCGTCCGTTCAAATTGGTCGCCACGGTCAGCTCGTCGTCCGTATCGGAACGGAAAGCGGCCGCGTCGAATTCCAGCGCACGGCTGACCTGCCATTTCGCGCCCGCCTCCAGGTTGCGGCTGCGCGCCGGCCGCAGGTTGAACGCCAGGCCAGCCTGGCCATCGTTGCGGTAGCCCAATTCATTGAAGCTGGGCGTCTCGAAGCCCTTGCCGTAGCTGACGTAGAGGCGCAGCTCGTCGGTCGGCCGGAAATCCAGTGCGGCCACCGGCGTGGTCGCCGCGTAGTTCGCGTCGCCGCTGTCGTCCGGATTGTGCGCCGTGATGTAGAAATCGTGTTCGCTGAAACGCACGTCGTCATGGCGTACCCCCAGCAGCAGCGCCCAGCGTTCGCTGAAGTGCCAGTACCACTGCGCGTACTCGGCGACGCTGTTGACGTTGTCGTTCTCGTTGCGGCGGAGTTGGCCGATCACGCCCAGGGTATCGCCGACGAAGTTCTCGTAGCCCAGGCGGTGCTGGCGCTGGTAGTCACCGCTGGCACCCAGCACGAACTCGTAGCCGCCGCCGGCCAGTTCGCCGCGATGGGTCCAGCGTGCATCGAGGCCGCCGTAGCGGGTGGTCGGTGCCACCACGCCGCCGGACTGCAGCGGATTCTTCTGCGCACTCGGCGGAATCGACAGGTATTGCACGATGCTTCGCTGGCCGTAGTAGGCGAGGAGCCGCAGCTGGTCGCCGCTATCGAACGACTGCTCGTAGATCGCACCGAGCTGGGTCTGCCGGCCGCTCTTGCGCGTGTCGTACTGGCCGGCGACCGCCGTGGCCTGGCGCGGATCGGTATCGGCCTGGGCCCGGGTGAGCCCGAGCGGATCCTGCGCCGTGGGCTGGTTGTAGCGGTTCAACACCAGGCTGAGATGGCGGTGCTTGCCGAGATCGACGCCGAACTTCGCGTTGCCCGACTCGCGGCGCACCCGACTGTGTTGCCGGTAGCCGCCGGAGAGCAGTTCCGATACGGCGATGTTGTAGTCGACCGGCCCGACGGTGCCACGCGTGTCGGCGCTGTAGCGGAACGTGTCGTTGCTGCCGGCGTTCATGCCCAGGGTGGTCACTGGCGTCGGCGTGCCGTCTGCACTCCACACTTGCACTACGCCGCCGGCAGCGTTGCCGTACAGCACGGAAAACGGACCGCGCAGCACTTCCACGCGCTCGGCGCTGTCCAGGTTGAAATGCGAGACCTGGCCCTGGCCGTCGGGCAGCGTGGCGGGAATGCCGTCGACATACAGCCGGATACTGCGCACGCCGAACGTGGCGCGTGCGCCGTAGCCGCGGATCGAGATCTGCTCGTCCTGCGCGTAGTTCTGCCGGTCGCGCGCCAGGATGCCCGGTACGCCGACCAGCGTCTCGGAAAGATTCACGCCGGGCTGGCCGGCATCGGCCGGGGCCACGGCAACGACGCTGAGCGAAGCCGGCAGGTCGAAGGGCGGGATGTCCAGCCGTATGGCATTGACCTGCACCGCGGGCAAGGTGGTTTCGGTCGTCCGTCCCGGGGCCGCGGCCAGCATGCCTGCGATGCCTGCGCAGGCGATCAGATTGCCCCCTGCTTTCCGCATGCTCCATCCTTCATGTAGTTCGAGCCTGGCTCGGACGGCACCCACAGAACCTGCGGCAGTCCAGCCGCAGGCGAGGGTGCCTACGACCTCGGCGACATCAGCGCGCGTCCGCCGTCACCCGCCAGACCGTGTCACCGACATCGTCCGCGATCAGCAGCGCGCCATCCTTGTCCGTGGCCAGCCCGACCGGTGCGCCGTACAGCTGTGACTCGTCGTTCGAGTAGAAGCCGGTGACGATGGGCTGGGGCAGGCCGACCGGCTTGCCGTCCTTGAAGGCGATAAAGGTCACACGGTAGCCGCTCAGTGGCGAGCGGTCCCAGCTGCCATGCTCGCTGACGAAAGCACCACCGTGATATTTCGACGGCAGGGCGTTGTCGGTGGAGAACAGCAGCCCGAGTGCGGCGACATGCGACCCCAACGCATAATCCGGCTTGATCGCCTTGCTGACCAGGTCGGGGCGTTGCGGCATGACGCGGCTGTCCACGTGCTGGCCGTAATAGCTGTAGGGCCAGCCGTAGAAACCTCCCTCCTGGACCGAGGTCAGGTAGTCCGGCACCAGGTCGGCACCGATCTCGTCACGTTCGTTGGCGATCGCCCAGAGCTTGCCGGTCGTCGGCTCCCATTGCAGCCCGGTCGGATTGCGCAGGCCCGACGCGTAGATCCGGCTGCCGCCAGTGGCCACATCCACTTCGAGCACGGCCGCGCGCCTGTATTCCACGGCCAGCCCGTTCTCGGTGATGTTGCTGTTGGAGCCGATGCCGACATACAACTTCCTGCCGTCCGGACTCGCCAGCAGTGCCTTGGTCCAGTGGTGGTTGATGGTACCCGGCAGGTCCGCGAATTCCACGCCGGGCGCCGTGATCTGCGTTTCCCCCGTCACGTAGGGAAACTTCACGATGGCGTCGGTGTTGGCGACATAGAGGGAATCGCCGATCAGCTGCACGCCGAACGGCGAGTGCAGGTGCTCGATGAAGACATGCTTCTCCCATGTGCCATCGGCGCCGTTCTTGCGCAGCAGGGTGATCCGGTTGCCGCCCTTGCCGCCCTTGCCCGAGCGGTTCTTGACCTTGCCGGCAATCAACTGCTTGGGGGTCGTCACCGGCTCGGTGCCGGGGCCATTGGATTCCACCACCAGCACGTCGCCGTTGGGGAGTGCCAGGAGCTGACGCGGGTGCATCAGGTCGCCGGCAATCCTTTCGATCTTCAGTCCCGCCGCTACCGTGGGCGTCTGGCCCTGCTTCCAGCCGGCCTTGGCGGGAACCTGCATGGGCGGCACCAGGTAGTTCTGCGCCCCGGGCAGTGTCGGGTTGGTGCCCGACTGCTGCGCGGGTTCAAATTTTGCTTTTCCGCTGCATCCACCCAGGATGACCACGAAGGCCAGCGCCAGCGCGCTGCGATAGGCGATCTTATTCATGGACCAAATCCCCCGATGCGGAGTGCTGCGCGGCAATGACAATGTGGGCAATCGACAGCAGGATGACCGTGCAGACCGAAAGCCAGACGCTGGTGGGAACCACCGCGTAGGCATCGCGGCTGTGCACGAACGCGTTGAAGATCGCCGCGACGATGGCAAACAGGTTGAGCCAGAAGTCGAGCTTGTCGGCGCTCGTGGAGTACCGCCTGCCGGTGATCCAGACCTGCGCCAGGTTGATCAGGCGCGGGATCACCGCAAACAGCAGCCCGAACACGATGAGCCAGGCCGCGCCTTTTCCCCACATCACCTCGGCACTGCGGGCATAGATGATGTCGAAGATCAACGCGGCGACGAAGAAGCCGAACGGGATCGGGTTGAGAAGTCCGTAGATGGCGTTGGCCACGACGGAGCGACGCGGTGCGGTACGAGAGCTCATGGGCTGCTGTCTCGATAGGATGAGGGGATAAACGCGGACCTGCGGTGTTGTGCGTTGCTGTTCCCGAGGCCTATGCGCGCCGTTGGATTGCCGGCGCACGCTAGTCGGCCCGGTGTGTAGAGCGTGTCGAGATATGGGGCGTCCCTGGAAACAGGAGTCAGTCTACGGTTTTTTTCGGGCATGTTGAACCGGCGCTTGGACTGCCTCCGTTTCGGTGAACAAAGGGGGCAGGTTCATTTGTTCGGGTCGCGGAGCGGCTTGCATGGCCTGCCGCTGACAGATCGTGAGGTTGGCGCCTCGATTGGTTCGCGGGAGCGCTCGCTGCCCCAGGCGCGTTGTTGTTGGGCGTGCCGGCGAAGGTCGGTGAGCTCCTGTTCGTCCGGATGTTCACGGACCAGCGCGCGGTAGGCCGCATGGCGACCGGAGGGCGTGGCACCCAGTCGGGTGTATTCAGGGTGCGGGGTCACCAGCGATTGATGATGGTCCAGGGCGTTGTGACAGTAATTTGACCAGGGGTGGTTCGCCGGATCCATGGTCATCCGCGCTCGGACGGGGTTGTGGGGGAAATGGAACCCGGCCCTCTACGCTCTCGCCGGCGCTTTGAGCGATGCCGTGCTTCACCCGATCAGTCGTCGTGCTTTTCCCGAAACGCGGCCTCTCCGGCTTCCGATACTCTGTCCCAGTCCGGGTCGATCGCAGCGCCGGGGACGTAAAGCTCGTGCCAGTTCCACCACTTGTACGGCCGGGTCTGGGGATAGCCCTCCGGCGAGTCCTCCCACGACTCCTGGCGTCCGAGCGCCGTCATGTCGAGATAGCTCCAGACGGTGCCCATCGCCTCGTCGCCGCGGCCGTTGATGAAGCAGGTGCGGAACACGCGGTCGCCGTCGCGGATGAACGCGTTGTGGCCATGCCATTCGTCCACGCCGAAGTCGGCGTCGAAGCTGTCGGTGATCGTGTACCAGGGAATTTTTCCCCAACCCATCCGCGCCTTCAGGCGCGCGATGTCGGCCTGCGGAGCACGCGAGGCATACGCGAGCGTCGTGTCGCGTGCGTTCAAGTGGGCGAGGTGGGAAACCTGGTCCGCTCCCAGGGAACAGCCGATGCAGGCATGTTCCGGCCAGCCATGCACACCCGGTTCGAAGAAGGCGCGGTAGACGATCAGCTGACGGCGGCCCGCGAACAGGTCGAGCAGACTTGCCTTGCCTTCGGGGCCGTCGAACACGTAGGACTTTTCCACCGCCATCCACGGCATCCGCCGTCGCTCGGCGGCCAGCGCGTCACGGGCGCGGGTCATGGCCTTCTCCCTGACGAGAAACTGCTCGCGCGCGGCCTCCCATGCTTGCGGCGGCACAACCGGTGGTGTGCTCATGGCGCGCCGTCCTTCTTTCCGGCCGTTCCCGGGTGATTTGTTCGTGGTCATCGCAGCCTCCGGATGAGAGCGATCTCTCGTGGGTTCGGGCTGGAACGCGATACCGTTCACTGCCGATCGCTCGCTATGGGTGATGGGCCAGTTTTACCGCCAGGTGTCGAACGGCGGGAGTGACAAGTGTGGCGGGATTCATGCGTGCGGCCGGTGAAAGCTCAAACATGCGGCCGTCGGCGACGACGTGGGAGAAGCGCCGCAGGAAGTGGCTCTGCCCCGCCTTGACCCAGCCGCCGGGCAGAAGTTCTGATATGTTGGCTGCGGGGAGCGCGTTTTCATGTCCATTCGCATTTGTCCGGCGGGAGGTCAACCACATGGGGCACGACAAGTCACGCTCGAGCGTTTCGGTCGGCACGGTCGACTGGAATGATCCGAATCTGGATGCGCTGCTGCAGAAAGTCGACGGCTGGAGGCTCGACAACCGCAGCGACCAGCCGCCGCAGGAAGTGCAGATTCACGTCAGTTCCGGATGGACGGCCAATTCCGTCGTCAGCAAGCCTGCGCAGCTGATTTCGATGGATGAGCAAACCATGGTGCTGGTGACCCGGTTTCCGGTTCCGCAGGGCGATCACGTGCGCGTTGACCGCCAGCATGCGGACGGCACGCGTACCGTGTGGGGCTGGATCGTCGAAGGGCGCGAGGGTTACCGCGTCGAGGATCGCGAGCACGGCCTGTTCCTGAACAAGTTGCGCATCGGCTGACGGCATGGCCGCAAGTGCCAACGCCGTAACGAAGGGGGCACGAACAAAGGGGGCAGGTTGAGCGGCCCTCTTTGCGCTTGGGCGTGCAGTCGCTGCATCGAGCTCCATCCGGCTCCGGCCTGGATGGTTGCCGAACCGGGTGATTATCCGTGGTCCAGCCGTGGCGCGAATGCCGCAGGGGGCATGGATCCTCGGTTGACTCCGCATCGCGAATATCTTGTACCCGGATCCGGTCCGGCAACTCGGGCGTCCGCTTGCCGTGCGCTGTTTTCCGGCGCGCTGCCTGACACGCTGGCCCAGGAGACCCGTAGCTACCTGCAACAGCAAAAGGCATGGGGGACGGATCGGTTCCGCGCATGGGGCGAGGCCAGAACAGGCCGATTGGCCGCTGTGCGGCCGGTCGGACGGTCGCCGGGTCGTTCAAGTTGTTCCTGACACGTTTTTGCTACTTCCCGCGCTCCAGCTCCTCCTCCACCGCGCTGAACGCGGAACGCCCGCCAAGCCGTTGATCCGGCATGCCGGTCGCGAACCAGACGATGCCGGCGCCGTGTTCGCGATCCACCCACAGCCCCGCTTGAAGGCCGTAGGCGGAACCGGAATGTCCGATGCGTTCGACGCCGTCGCCGAACGGATCGTCGTGACAGCCGGTGGCCGGCGTGGCCAGGGTTTGCACGGCCATGCCGTAACGGCAGAAGAAACCCTTGCCGCGGTCGTCGGTGTCTTCCTCGTAGGTCAGGCCGTTGCCGTCGTGGTACCGCCAGAGCGGATTGATCAGCGCCTGCACGGACGCGGGCGTCAGCAGTTGCACGCCGTCGATGCGGCCGTTGTCCAGCAGCAGGCGGCCGATGCGCGCGAGGCCATTGGCCGAGATGCGCAGGCCGCCCTGCGGCGAGAACAGTGCGCCGTTCTCGCCGGCACGCCATTGCGCGAGGTTGCAGCTGCCGTCTTGGGCGGGAACCACCGGGCAGTCCGGTTTGCGGCCGTGGTCGTCGTCCTTCACCGGCTTGCCGTCGACGTCATACAGCACCACCGCGCGGGCAGCGGTTGCCTCGCTGCATGTGTCCCAGTTGAAGCATCCATCGATGTTCAGCGGCTTCAGCACCAGGCGCTGCATCAGCCGGTCGAAGCGCTCGCCGGTGGCCCGCTCCATCACTTGCGCCACCAGCGGGAAGTTGAGGTTGGCGTAGCGGAAATACGTTCCCGGCGCGTGCTGGGTGTCCCAGGCACGCGGATCCTTGAGAATCTCGCGCAGCTGTCCATCCAGCGGTGTCTGCCAATAGCCGGCCGCGTCGGCAAGGCTGGAACGGTGCGACATCAGCAGGCGCAGCGTGATGGGCGTGTCGGGGAAGGCCGGATTGCGCAGCGGCCAGCCCAGTTGTCCGGAGACGTCGGCATCCAGGTCGAGTTTTCCGGCCTCCACCAGGCGCATCACGCCGATGGCGGTGACCAGCTTGGAGATCGAGGCGATGCGCACCGGATCGTCGGCGGTGACCTTGCGTCCGGCGGCCTTGTCGGCGAAGCCATGGACCTGGGTGGAGGTGACGCCGTCGCGGTCGAAGCCGACACGGACGGTGGCGACGGGACCGCCCGCCCGTGCCGTGCCGGCGAGAAGGAGCAGGCCGAGCAGGCAACAGCTTCCGCCTTTGCGCATCCAGCGAGTGCTCATTCGGATCAGCCGCCGCGGGTAGAGCCCGCCACCACCGGCAGCAGGACGGCGCTGCGTCCATCGGGCCCATGTTCGATCGTCACCGTCGCCTTGCGGTAGTCGGATGGCTTGGCGAAGAGGATGTTGGGCACCCAGGTCTGCGGGTTGCGGTCGTAGAGCGGGAACAGGCTGGACTGGATCTGCACCATGATGCGGTGGCCGGGCTTGAACTCGTAGTTCACCGTGGGCAGGCGGAACTTGTATTCCTGCACCTGGTTGGCCGGGATCGGCGACGGGTCGGAGAAGCTCTTGCGGTAGCGCCCGCGGAAGATGTCGAGCGACACCGGCAGCTGGTAGCCGCCCATCGTGGGATCGGTCGGATCGGTGCCGGGGTAGACGTCGATCAGCTTGACCACGAAGTCGCCATCGGTGCCGGTGGTACTGGCGAAGAGGTCGGCGATCGGCGCGCCCTGGACCGTCACGGCCTTGGTCAGCACCGGCGTGGCGTAGGCGAGCACGTCGGGCCGGGTTTCGGCGAAGCGTTGGTCCTGCACTAGCCAGGTGCGCCAGCGGTCGTTCTTCTGCGGAATCGGGCGCGGCAGGTAGGGCACCGGCTTGGCCGGGTCGGAGACGTAGCTGTCGCTGCCATCGGTGGGCTGCTCGAAGCCGAGGCCCATGTCCGCCTGCAGGTAGAGCGGGGTGAGCGACTGCTCGCTGGCCGGCTTCCAGTTCGTGAAGCTGTCCCAATGCTGCTCGACCGGGTTGTAGATCATCGCCTCGGGCAGCGGCTTGGGCAGCGGGGTGCCGCGCAGGTAGTGGTTGAACCAGGGGATCATCACCTGCTGGCGGAACTGGGCGGTGGTGTTCCCCGGCCACTTGAGCGGCCCCATGTTCCAGCCGTCGCGGTTGATCTGGCTGTGCCACCACGGGCCCATCACGAGATGGTTGTTGGCGCCGTGCCCGGCCTTCTTGAGCGCTTCCCAGGCATGCCCGGCGCCGTAGATGTCCTCCTGGTCCCACAGGCCCTGCAGCCACATCGTGGGCACGCTGGAGGGATGCGCGACGAGCAGCTTGTCGAGCGCCTGCAGCTGCCAGAAGGCGTCGTAGGCCGGGTGCGCGGCGAAGCGGTTCCACCAGGGCAGCTGCTTGAAGCCGTTGGCCTCGGCATAGGCGCCGGCCGAGCCCGCGTCGAGGAAATTGGTGTAGTCGTCTTGGTTCTCGCGCGGGATGTTCCTGCCTTCGCCCTTCTTGCTCATCTGGCCGCTGAAGTAGTCGAGGTTCACCTGGCGCAGGGCGCCGTAGTGGTACCAGTCGTCACCCATCCAGCCATCGATCATCGGGCTTTCCGGCGCCGCGACCTTCAGCGCGGGGTGCGGGTGGAGCAGGGCCATGGCGACCGTCCAGCCGTCGTAGGACGAACCGATCATGCCGACCTTGCCGTTCGATTCCTTCGTGTTTTTCACCAGCCAGTCGATCGTGTCCCAGGCGTCGGTGGTGTCGTCGGTGGTGGTCGGGTTGAGCGGCCCCATCGGCGGGCGCGTCATGATGTAGTTGCCTTCCGATCCATATTTGCCGCGCACGTCCTGCCAGACCAGGATGGTGCTGCCGTCAGCCCAGTCCTTGTCGCCCGACCACACCGCGTCGGCCATGTGCGGACTGTTGTCGGGCATCATGCCGCTGGCGTTGTAAGGCGTGCGTTCGAGCAGCATCGGCAGGTCGTGCGCGCCCTTCGGGATCAGGACCACGGTGTGCAGCTTCACGCCGTCGCGCATCGGGATCATCACGTCGCGCTTGATGTAGTCGAAGTTGCCTTGCGGCTGTTTCCAGTCGGTGGGGATGTCGGACCCGGTCTGGATCATGTCGGGCGTAACCTTCACCGAATCCTGGCCCGTCGGTGGCATCGCGAACGCAGCGGATGACAAGAGGCAGGCAAGCGAAACGAGTGCCGCGCCCAGAGTGGTTTTCTTCATGTCCAGAGGGTCCCCGTGATGGTGGTCGCGTCCCCAATCTACCGCGGCTGCACACCGCGACTATGAGAGCGGCCACAAGGATTTTGCAATCCGGATGCGAGGAAGGGGTGTCCGAAAAAAGGGGGAAGCCAGGAGTGCACTTTCCTGACAGAGGCGGCGGACCCGGTTTTTCACCCGGCTTGCGGTCTATGACGCCGCCTCGCCGGTGACGAGCCGGGAAGCGCTGTGCCGGTGGCGAGCCATCAGGCAGAACGCGGCGCAGTGCGTGATCATCAGCAGGGGCACGTAGAGGATCGGGATCGCATAGGCAGCGCCCAGTTCGCCCGACAGCGCGGGAAGGTTGAGCGTGATGCCGTGGTAGTAGTCGACGATGAGGTCGAGCATTCCCACCACGTTGAACGCGACGATGAACAGCCAGAACAGCGGCCGCGTCCGGATGGCCAGCAGCGCCAGCATGGCCAGCACGCCGGTGGCCAGGTCGCCGCAGGCGGCGAACGTGGCGAAGCCGGCGGGCAGGTGCGGGCCGACGACGCCCGGCACGAGGAACACCAGCCCGAAAAAGCGGAAGCGGTGCCACTGACGCCGCCGTTTCGCTTCATCGTCGTCGGCAGCCCCATCTACTTCGCCCGCCGCGATCCGCCCGAACGCCCGAACGACTTGCGTGGCCACGCCTGCCTGCGGCTGCGACGCTCCTCCGGGGCGCTCGCGCTGTGGTCGCTCGTCGACCACGGCCGCCCGATCGAGATCGCCGTGTCGGGGCCTTTGATCGCCAACGATTTCGTCACCACGCTCGGCGCCGCCATGAGAGGCGTCGGTCTCGCCCAGGTGCCCGAGCCGATCGCCGCGAAGGCGCTGGCGACGGGAGACCTCGTGCAGGTACTGGAGCCGTACGCGCCGGTGGCGCCTGGCATGTTTCTCTACTACCCCAGCCGCCGGCAGATGATGCCCAAGCTGCGCGCCTTCGTCGACCACGTGAAACGCCGCGCGGCCGCCGCCGACACGACCCGGAGCCACGCGGACTGACGGGGGCAGGTTCACTTAATCCGCAAGGTAGTCGCTGCGTGCCACCAGCGCTTTCTTCGCGCAGCGCGTTTAAACGTTATCATCCTTGGCCAACTAGCGATGCCGGCCCAGGCCTCCATGAAACGACCCGCCACGTTCTCGTTGTATCCCGCCGTGCTTTTGCTTTCCGCTGCTGTCGCATCGGCCGGCGCTGCTGCGGCTTCGACAGCCGGCGCTTCGCCAGTCCAGGAACTGCGATCGCCAAGCGCGACCGTCCTGCCCAACGCGCAGCTGGCTTCGCCGCAAATTGCGCGGCGCGTCGAGGCGCTGCTCAAGCAGATGACTCTGGGCGAGAAGATCGGCCAGCTGGTGCAGTACAACGACCAGGGTTTCAGCGCGACCACTGCCGACGGCAACAAGGTGTTGGCCGCCAATCCGGAGACGAAGACCCGGGTGGACGCCATGCAGCTGGCGCGCGAAGGGCGGCTGGGCTCGATGCTGAACGTCATCGGCGCCGAAAAGACGCGCGCCTTCCAGGAAGCGGCGATGCACAGCCGCCTGCATATTCCGATCCTGTTCGGCGCCGACGTGATCCACGGCTACCGCACGATCTACCCGGTACCGCTTGGCCTGGCCGCGTCGTGGGATACCAGGTTGGTCGAGGACGTCTCCCACATGTCCGCGACGGAGGCCACCACCGCGGGCGTGAAGTGGTTCTATTCGCCGATGGTGGACATCTCGCGCGACGCGCGCTGGGGCCGCTCCACCGAAGGCGCGGGGGAAGACCCGTACCTGGGTTCGGCGATGGCGCGCGCCTACGTGCGCGGCTACCAGGGTAGCGATCTGTCGAAGCCGGACAGCGTCGCGGCCTCGGTCAAGCACTTCGCCGCCTACGGCGCGGCCGAGGCCGGGCGCGAGTACAACACGACCGACATGTCCGACATCCGCCTGCGCCAGGTCTACCTGCCGCCCTACAAGGCCGCAGTTGAGGCGGGCGCCGCGACCATGATGAGCTCGTTCAACGCGCTCAATGGCGTGCCGGCCACGGCCAACCCGTATCTGATGGACGAGATCCTGCGCAAGGAATGGGGCTTCGACGGCTTCGTGGTGAGCGACTACACCGCGGTGATGGAACTGAACAACCACGGCATCGCGCTCGATGCGGCCGCCGCCACCGAAAAGGCGCTGAAGGCCGGTGTCGAGGTGGACATGATGTCCCACTTCTACGACACGCAGATTCCGACGCTCCTCGCCGAACACCGGCTGTCGATGGCCACCGTGGACGAGGCGGTGCGCCGCGTGCTTGAGCTGGGCGCGCTGGCGTTCCTGAAAAAGCCTTTCGACGAACACGAGCTGCGCCAGACACTCAGTCAGCTGGGGCTACTGACGGAACCCGGCCAGGCGTCGCTGGGGAGTCGTCCGACAGCGAACACGGTCATCAGTTTTCACGATGCGTTCCGTGAAACGGTCAACGTTGCCATGGGCGGGGCGGCCGCCCTGATAGCCCAGGTGTTGGGAGTCTTTGTGCAGTTGCCGGTCCCGAACGTGAACATCCTCGAAGTCGGCGAATTGCACATGGCCCTGACCGATGCCAGTAGCAGCCAGCAACTCACGGCCATCTGCCAAGGGTTTATCGGCAGTGGCATCGCCGGCGAAGCCCTGCTGATGTTTCACGACGCGGAAATCGCCGACATCGCGCAGTTGATGCAGCGTCAGAGCAGCGATTATTCGGACCTGGAAATGCTGCTGGACCTCTCCAGCGTTCTGATCGGTGCTTGCCTGAGCAGCATTGCCGAACAGATCGATGTGGTGTTTTCTCAAGGCCATCCGCAGATCCTCGGCCAGCACGCGGCCATCGATGAGCTGATCCGGGTCAACCACAAGCGCTGGAAAAAGACCCTGGCGGTGGAAATCAGCTACAGCCTGGAAGGGCATGATATTCGTTTCGACCTATTGTTGCTGTTCACGGAAGACTCCATCGAGCGGTTAACCCACAAACTCGCCTACTTGATGAACTGAGCCATGAACGAGCCTATCGATCTGAACGAGTTTCACTGGTTGCTGGCGATCGTCCAGAGCATCGACGTCGGTGTGGTGGTGCTCGACCGCGACTACCACGTGCAGGTCTGGAACACCTTCATGGAGAACCGCTCCGGGGTGCAGCCCAAGGATTCCCACAATCAGAGTTTCTTCAGTCTGTTTCCTGAAATCGACCGCCAATGGTTCAGCCGCAAGGTGGAAAGCGTCGCTACCCTGGGCACGCCAGCGTTCACTGTCTGGGAGCAGCGCCCGTATCTGGTGCGGTTCAAGAACTATCAGCCGATCACCGGCCAGGAAGAGTTCATGTACCAGAACACCACGCTGTTACCGCTGCGCTCCACCGACGGCAAAATCAACCATATCTGTCTGGTGATCTATGACGTCACCGACGTCGCCACCAACCGGCATCAGCTCCTGGCCGCCAATGCGCAATTGCAGCAACTCTCCAGCACCGATCGGCTGACGGGCCTGTACAACCGCGGTCATTGGGAAGAAAGCCTGAAAGTCGCTTATGCCCGGCACCAGCGTTATGGCAATGCCACCAGCCTGGTGATGTTGGATATCGATCACTTCAAGCGGGTCAACGACACCTATGGTCACCAGGCGGGCGACAAGGTCATCGAGGAAGTCTCCAGGCTGATCCGCGAACATGTGCGCGAAACCGATGTGGCTGGGCGTTATGGCGGTGAAGAGTTCGGCGTGGTGCTTTCGGACACCGACAAGACCGGTGCACAGGTTTTCGCCGAGCGTCTGCGTGAGGCAGTCGAAGGGCTGGAAGTTCAGCACAACGACCAGAGCATCCGTTTCACCATCAGCCTGGGGGTGGCCGACCTGAGCCAGCCCTCGACCAACTACGCCGACCTGATCGCCTGGGCGGACCACGCGCTGTTTGCGTCGAAGAAGGCCGGGCGCAATCGGGTGACGGTGTATGAGTAGATAACATCCTCAACTCTGCGAAAGCGCCCGGCGGATAAGTAATTCAGCGTGGTGGTGAGAAACGAGCGCCTGCTCGCGGTAAAGAGCCGCGGATTGTGGCGAAGCATCGTCCGGGAATCGATGAAAAGCTACGTCGCCAGCACTCAACTCAGGCACAGGCTGATCATTACCAGCACCAACAAACCGATATACACCCGCGCATGGATTCGATCCGGTATCCGCCCAATCCACGGCGTAGCCAACCGAATCCCCACCAGCGACCCGACCGTCAACACCGCAAACGCCAGCAGATCCACATAACCGACAAACCACGGTCCAAGATCAAACTCGCTAAACCCAGCCATCGCCATGTAAGTCAGTGTCCCGGCCAGCGCCACGGGCAAACTTAGCGGGTTGGCCATGGACGTCGCCTGGGACATGCTCAATCCACAACGCCGCAACAACGGCACGGTCATGACGCTGCCGCCTACGCCGAGAAACGTGGCGATAGTGCCGATTCCTACACCGCCGCCAGACACTTCCGCCCTTCCCAATCGCCGTGGGATGGCGGTGTCTGGCGCTGTAAGAAAGCCGCGTCGCACCAGGCAATCCGCGATGGTCACGCCCAGGTACGCGATG
>LNAP01000528.1_pt2 | contig 32454 bp, 29 predicted proteins | sample 602601 | NCBI WGS metagenome assembly LNAP01 (sample SAMN02440304, study PRJNA202911) | soil metagenome | biome: Subtropical and temperate rainforests or woodlands; isolation source: soil samples (1 kg each in a 20% v/v slurry with milli Q water) were... ...
TTTGGCGCCAGGCGCCGCGTTTCTTTAAGGGTCTTACCGGCTACACCTACAGTGAAGGAACCGGGCCCCTAGAAAAGAGCGCTGCTTTATACCAGAAAGGCTGGCATGCAACAACAGGCAATGCGCTTTGCCTGTGCATATCGCCGGCCGTTCAGCCTGCGATGGCGCGCCAGCGGGGGACGATAGCAAATCTACCGCCCGTCGTGTTACAGCGATTGTTCTGAGCCGATGCATGGTCTAGGGTTACTCCCTCACCAGACTGCGCATGCAGATGGGGCCCTTTTCTGACAGGAATATAGCCATGCGTCTTGCTGCGATACCGTTTTTGCTCGCTCCTTTATTCGCCCCGCTGCTGGCCCAGGCCGCGACGACGTTGAGCGTTTGCACTGAAGCCAGCCCCGAAGGTTTCGACGTCGTGCAGTACAACTCGCTGACGACCACCAACGCCTCGGCCGACGTGCTGATGAACCGTCTGGTGGATTTCGACGCCCAAAGCGGCAAGCTGGTGCCAAGTCTGGCGCAGAGCTGGACGGTTTCTGCGGACGGCCTGACCTATGATTTCAAGCTGCATCCGGGCGTGAAGTTTCATCACACCGATTACTTCACGCCGACCCGCGAACTGACCGCCGCCGACGTCGTGTTCAGCTTCCAGCGCATGCTTGATCCGCAGAATCCGTGGCACAAAGTCGCCCAGAGCGGCTTCCCTCACGCCCAATCCATGCAGCTCCCGGCGCTGATCAAGAAAATCGAGGCCCCGGACCCGCTGACTGTGCGGTTTACCCTCGATCATGCCGACTCCACGTTCCTGGCCACCTTGAGCATGGGTTTTGCCTCGATCTATTCGGCTGAATACACCGCGCAGTTGCTCAAGGCCGGTACGCCAGAAAAGCTCAACAGCCAGCCGATTGGCACCGGGCCGTTTGTGTTCAAACGCTTCCAGAAGGATGCGGTGGTCCGTTACGAGGCCAATACTGAGTATTTCGCCGGCAAGCCAGGCGTCGACGCGTTGGTCTACGCCATCACGCCGGACGCCAACGTGCGTCTACAGCGTATTCGTCAGAATGAATGCCAGATCACTCTGTCGCCCAAGCCACTGGATATCCAGGAAGCCGCGAAAGATCCTGCGCTGAAAGTCGAAAAGACCGAGGCGTTCATGACTGCCTTCCTGGCGATCAACAGCCAGCATCCACCGTTCGACAAGGCTGAAGTGCGTCAGGCCATCAACCTGGCCTTCGACAAGCCGACTTACCTCAAGGCCGTGTTCGAAGGCACTGCCGAAGCCGCCAACGGGCCGTATCCGCCCAATACCTGGGGCTACGCCAAAGATTTGCCCGGCTACAAGCAGGACATCGCCAAGGCCAAGGAGCTGTTGGCGAAAGCTGGTGTGAAGGACGGCTTCAAAACCACGATCTGGACGCGCCCTTCCGGCAGCTTGCTCAACCCGAATCCGAGTCTTGGGGCGCAATTGCTCCAGGCGGATCTGGCCAAGGTTGGCATCAGCGCCGAGATCAAAGTGATCGAATGGGGCGAACTGATCCGCCGCGCGAAGGCTGGCGAGCATGACCTGCTGTTCATGGGCTGGGCGGGCGATAACGGCGATCCGGATAACTTCCTGACGCCGCAGTTTTCCTGCGCTGCCGTCAAATCAGGCACCAACTTCGCTCGTTATTGCGACGCGAAGCTGGACAAGCTGATCAGCGACGGCAAGGCCACCAGCGATCAGGCGGCCCGCAGCACGCTGTATCACCAGGCGCAGGAGCAGATCCAGCAGCAGGCCTTGTGGCTGCCATTGGCCCACCCAACCGCCGCCGCGCTGACCCGCAAGAGCGTGACGGGTTATCAAGTCAGCCCGTTCGGGCGCCAGGATTTCTTCAAGGTGCAGGTGAAATAATTCCATTGCAGGAGCCGATTGGTGTGGGAGCGAGCTTGCTCGCGAAGCGGTATGCCTGATACGGCAATTCGCGGGCAAGCCGCGCTCCAACGGTTTTTTGAGGGCTGTTACATCAACCCACATTCCACCATCGACAATGGATCCCCGTCGCCGATGATTACGTGGTCCAGCACCTTGACGTCGATCAGCCACAGCGCCTCCTTGAGGCGCTTGGTCAGTTCGATGTCGGCCTGGCTGGCGTCGGTGATGCCCGAGGGGTGGTTGTGGCACAGGATCAGGCTGGCAGCGTTGTGCACCATGGCGCGCTTGACCACCTGTCGCGGATGCACGTGCGCAGTGTTGATCGAGCCGTGAAACAACACTTCGAACGTCAGTACGCGGTGTTTGTTGTCCAGAAACAGGCAGCCGAAGACTTCGTGGGGTTCGTGACGCAATCGGGCCTTGAGGTAGTTGCGCACCTGTGCGGGGCTTTCCAGTGCGGAATCTCGCTTCAGGGACTCGGCCATGTGGCGGCGCGACATTTCCATTACCGCCTGTAACTGGGCGAACTTTGCCGAGCCCAGGCCCAAATTCGAACTGAATGTTGCCAGGTCCGCATCCAGTAGCCCGCGCAGCCCGTCAAATTGATTCAACAGATGACGCGCCAGGTCGACAGCGCTTTTTCCGGCCACTCCGGTGCGCAAAAAGATCGCCAGCAGTTCGGCGTCGGAAAGACTTGCCGCACCCAGTTCCAACAGCCGCTCCCGCGGGCGTTCCGCCGCAGGCCAATCACGAATACTCATAGCACCTCCATGTGTGTGGGCGCCGCTGTTCCAGTGCGGTCGCTGTGCTATCTTAGCCCATCTTTTTTGCGCGGCGATTGGCCTGGGGAACGTCATCGCCGACGCGTATCACTCGACTAAAAAGGCAGGCCTATGCAGCGGCTGTATCGGAAACGCATCGTTCTCGGCGTCGGCGGCGGCATCGCGGCCTACAAGAGCGCAGAGCTGGTCAGGCGTTTGCGCGACCAGGGTGCCGAAGTTCGGGTCGTGATGACCCGTGGCGGGGCTGAATTCATTACGCCACTGACCATGCAGGCATTGTCCGGGCATCCGGTGCACATGGATTTGCTCGACCCGGCCGCAGAGGCCGCGATGGGCCATATCGAGCTGGCCAAGTGGGCTGACCTGATCCTGATCGCCCCAGCCACTGCTGATCTCGTTGCCCGGCTCGCCCAAGGCATCGCCAATGACTTGCTGACCACCGTGGTATTGGCCACCGACGCCATCGTGGCGATTGCTCCGGCGATGAATCAGGCGATGTGGCGCGATCCTTCAGTGCAGGCCAATACCCGTTTGCTGGAAGAGCGGGACTTTCGCGTGTTCGGCCCGGCAACCGGCAGCCAGGCCTGTGGCGACGTGGGTTTCGGCCGCATGCTCGAAGCCACCGACCTCGCCCAATGTGCCGCCGATTGTTTCCAGCGCCTGTCGCTGACCGGCAAACACGTGGTGATTACCGCAGGCCCGACCCAGGAAAACATCGACCCGGTGCGCTACATCACCAACCACAGCTCCGGGAAAATGGGCTTTGCCCTGGCCGAAGCCGCCGTTGAAGCGGGCGCGCGGGTCACGCTGATTACCGGACCGGTCAACTTGCCGACGCCGGATCGCGTCTCGCGTATCGACGTGGTCAGCGCCCGGGACATGCTCGCTGCCTGCGAAGCGGCGATTCCCTGCGACCTGTTCATCGCCTCTGCTGCGGTGGCGGACTACCGGCCGGAAGTCGTCGCCCCACACAAATTAAAGAAAGATCCTTCAACCGGTGACGGCCTGCTGCTGCAGATGGTGCGTAACCCGGACATCCTGGCGACTATCGCGGGCCGTCCGGATCGGCCTTTCAGCGTCGGTTTTGCCGCCGAAACCGAACACCTGCTCGATTACGCCGCCCGCAAGCTCAAGGACAAGAACCTTGATCTGATCGTCGCCAACGACGTTGCCAATCCGAGCATTGGCTTCAACAGCGAAGAGAACGCTTGCAGCGTGATCGACCGAGCCTTGCACGCAACGCTCTTTGCCCAGACCAGCAAGGGCAAGATTGCCCGCCAGCTGATCACTTTTATCGCCGAACGAATGAACCAGGTTTAATCACGAATGCACGCTCTACAAGCCAAGATCCTCGACCCTCGCATTGGCAACGAATTCCCGCTGCCGGCCTACGCCACTGTTGGCTCCGCCGGGCTTGACCTGCGCGCCATGCTCCAGGAAGACACCACGCTGGAGCCGGGCCAGACCCTGTTGATCCCGACCGGCCTGTCGATTTACATCGGCGACCCCGGTCTTGCGGCGATGATTCTGCCGCGCTCCGGTCTGGGTCATAAACACGGCATCGTGCTGGGCAATCTGGTCGGTCTGATCGACTCCGATTACCAGGGCGAGTTGATGGTGTCGTGCTGGAATCGCGGCCAGACCGCATTCAAGATCGCCATTGGCGAACGGATTGCCCAATTGGTATTGGTGCCGGTGGTGCAGGCGCATTTCGAACTGGTTGAAGAGTTCGACGTCAGCCAGCGTGGCACAGGCGGTTTCGGCCATTCCGGCAGCCACTGATTCTTGACCCGAATGCTTGAGCGCGGCACGCGTGAAGCGGGTTGCGTTCAAGCGATCAAGGAATGAGCCGTTCAGGATGAATTCGTGGAGAGAGGTCAGGTGACAGCCACCCAGCGTTCCGAGAATCAAGGCACCCAGCTGCTGGCTGCGCGCCTGCGCGCCCTCTCCCCCGGTTTGTGGCCCGCCGTTATCGGGCTGGTCGCGGCGAGCGTGCTGGTGTGCATGGCGCTCATCGACAAGCCGCAGCATCAACTTCAGGCCGAGCAGGTCTGGGGTAACACCCAGGCCGCAGCGGTTGGCGTAACGCTCAGGCAAATGAATGCCGATACCCAGGCCGCAGCGATGAACGCCGGTCTGGTCGTGGCGCTGCAAGCCAATGATCCCGTGGTGCTTGAGGCTGCGGTCAGTCCGCTGCGTTTCTGGGGCGGTGTGTTGGGTGCGCGAGTCAATCCGCTGGGTATGACCGATGTTGATGCCCAGGGCGCGATGCCGATCAGCTTTTCGACGCTGGACATGCTGAGCCAGGCCGCGCGGGGTCAGCAGGCCGCTCCCGAGGCGCGCAAAGTCGGCGAGCGCTGGATGATCTACAGCGCGGCACCGCTACGTGCCGGTCCGAACGCCCCGATCGGCGGCACCTTGCTGCTGGCCTACGATCTGCAACGTCTGCTCAATGCGCTGCCGGTCATTCCCGAGTCGGTGGGCCAGGTTCGCTTGATCCAGCAATTCGGCAATGGTCCCGAGCAGGTGTTCCTGCAGCGCGGGCAGTCCGATGGTGGCAAACCCGAACGCCTCGATACCGGCTTTGCCAACTGGAAACTGGAATTTACCCCCGGCCCTGCGTTGAGATCTTCGCCGCCGTTCCTGCTGCTGGCGCTGGCGGCTCTGATCGCTCTGGCAGGCGTTGTGCTGGGTCTGTACTTCAATGAGCGCGCCTTGCAGCGACGGATCGAGGCTGACGCCCGTCAGCTCAATCAGCTGCTTGAAGAACTCTCCAGCGGAAAAGCCGTCAAACCTTTCGGTTTGGACCTGCCCGCGCTTCACAGCCTGGCCCAGAGCCTCGCCCGCTTCTCACCGAGCAACCCATCTTCGGCCCAGGCCGTTGATGTGGTCGATGGGCAATCAGGCGCAATACCGGACATCGAACAAAGCAGTGCTTCAGCATCGGCTCCATCGGCAACGCTAAGCGATTGGACCGACCCGCTGTTTCAAGATACCGACATTCTCGATATCGACATCCTCGACGAAAACCAGGACTTCCTGAGATCGGAGCACCCCCCAGTTATGAACACCCCAGCATCCGTGGCACCAAAATTCCCTGACGATATCTTTCGCGCCTACGACATCCGTGGCGTGGTCGGGGACACCCTCAGCGCTGAAACAGCGTACTGGATCGGTCGCGCCATCGGCTCCGAAAGCCTGGCGCAGAACGAGCCAAACGTCAGCGTTGGCCGCGATGGCCGTCTTTCCGGCCCTGAGCTGGTACAGCAATTGATCCAGGGCCTGCACGACAGCGGCTGTCACGTCAGCGATGTCGGCCTGGTGCCGACGCCAGCGCTGTACTACGCCGCCAACGTGCTGGCGGGCAAGACCGGCGTCATGCTCACCGGTAGCCACAACCCGAAAGACTACAACGGTTTCAAAATCGTCATCGCCGGCGACACCCTTGCCAACGAGCAGATCCAGGCGCTGCACGAGCGCATCAAGACCGGCAACCTGACCTCGCAAAAAGGCAGCGTGACCAAAGTCGACATCCTTGATCGCTACTACAAGCAGATCAAGGACGACATCGTCATGGCGCGCAAGATGAAGGTCGTCGTGGACTGCGGCAACGGCGCCGCTGGCGTCATCGCCCCGCAACTGATCGAAGCGCTGGGCTGTGAAGTGATTTCGCTGTTCGCCGAAGTCGACGGCAACTTCCCGAACCACCACCCGGATCCGGGCAAGCTGGAAAACCTTCAGGACCTGATCGCCAAAGTGAAAGAAACCGGCGCTGATCTGGGCCTGGCGTTCGACGGCGACGGCGACCGCGTGGGTGTCGTGACCAACGAAGGCAATGTGGTCTACCCGGACCGCCTGCTGATGCTGTTCGCTCTGGACGTGCTGAAGCGCAATCCGGGTGCCGACATCATTTTCGACGTGAAATGCACGCGCCGTCTGACGCCGCTGATCAGCAAGCACGGCGGTCGTCCGGTGATGTGGAAAACCGGTCACTCACTGATCAAGAAAGAAATGCGCAGAAGCGGCGCATTGCTGGCCGGTGAAATGAGCGGGCACATTTTCTTCAAGGAACGCTGGTTCGGTTTCGACGACGGCATCTACAGCGCCGCCCGCCTGCTGGAAATCCTCAGCCAGGAATCGCAGACCGCCGAAGAGCTGTTCGAAACCTTCCCTAACGACATCTCGACCCCTGAAATCAACATCAAGGTCACCGACGTCACCAAATTCACCATCATTGAAGCCCTGGAAAAAGACGCTCAATGGGGCGACGCCAAACTGACCAGCATCGACGGTGTCCGCGTGGATTACCCGCAAGGCTGGGGTCTGGTTCGCGCTTCCAATACCACGCCGGTACTGGTACTGCGTTTCGAAGCCGAAACCGAGGCCGAGTTGCAGCGCATTAAAGACGTGTTCCACGCCGAACTGAAAAAAGTCGCGCCGGATCTCGAACTGCCTTTCTGATTGTTTTTCCCTTTGACTGGAGCCCTGAATGACCCTCGAACGTGATTCCGCAGCCAACGTCGCCAAGGTATTGTCCGAAGCGCTGCCCTACATCCGCCGTTTTGTCGGCAAGACGTTGGTGATCAAGTACGGCGGCAACGCCATGGAGAGCGACGAGCTGAAAACCGGCTTTGCGCGCGACATCGTGTTGATGAAAGCCGTGGGAATCAACCCGGTGGTCGTTCACGGCGGCGGCCCGCAAATCGGTGACCTGCTCAAGCGCCTGTCCATCGAAAGCCACTTCATCGACGGCATGCGCGTCACTGATGCGCAGACCATGGACGTTGTGGAAATGGTGCTGGGCGGCCAGGTCAATAAAGACATCGTCAACCTGATCAACCGGCACGGCGGCAGCGCCATCGGCCTGACCGGCAAGGACGCTGAGCTGATTCGGGCGAAGAAACTCACCGTCACGCGTCAGACGCCGGAAATGACCAAGCCGGAAATCATCGACATCGGCCAGGTCGGCGAAGTCGTTGGTGTGAATACCGATTTGCTGAACATGCTGGTCAAAGGCGATTTCATTCCGGTCATCGCGCCAATCGGCGTCGGCCCCAATGGCGAGTCCTACAACATCAATGCCGATCTGGTGGCGGGCAAGGTTGCCGAGGCGCTCAAGGCCGAGAAGCTGATCCTGCTGACCAATATCGCCGGCCTGATGAACAAGCAGGGCGACGTCCTGACCGGGCTCAATACCGAGCAAGTCGACAGCCTGATCGCTGACGGTACGATCTACGGCGGCATGCTGCCCAAGATCCGTTGCGCGCTGGAAGCGGTTCAGGGTGGCGTCAACAGCTCGCACATCATCGACGGTCGCGTGCCGAACGCAGTCCTGCTGGAGATCTTCACCGACAGCGGCGTGGGCACCCAGATCACCAATCGCAAGCGGCATTGATTGGACGCTTTCATGAAATAGCGCTGCATAAAGAAGCCCTGCCGGTATTCCCGGCAGGGCTTTTTAATGGCTCAGCAATTTCTGAACATTGACTCGATCAGTCGCGAAAGCCGCTTCAGCTTCCGCCCGTGCGGCCTGGTTGCGCTTGATGTCGGTCCGCAAGCTTTGCTGCTGAGCGCGCAGATCGGCAAGCTGGTCGATCAAGGTCTGGGGCACCGGACGCCCTGCCCGCTCTTGGTCGGCAGCCTGCTTTTGCAAGCTGTTCTGCTGCGCATTGAGGTTGAGAATATTGCCTTTGGCTACATCCACCAGGGCATCCAGCTCGGCGAGCTTGCGCGCTTTGGCTCGATCCACGTCCGCGACGCTGCTGTACTGACGCAGCAACTGCACATCGGCAGCGGCCTGGGCTTTCGCAGCTTGCGCTTGTTCCAGCTCCCTGGCAGTTGGCGGCGGCGGCACAACCTGCACCACCCGCCCGCGCGAATTCAACACTTCGTAACCCTTGGCGGCATATTCCGGCGGCACGCCCTGACGGTCCAGAACGGTCACGCCGCGGCTATCCACGTAGCGATAGAGCAGAACTTCAGGCGCCTCTGCAGCCTGGATCGCGAACGGCGAAAGCAATGGGCCCAGCGATAAGCACAAGCAAATGACACTCAATTTACGCATGGCGCTCCTTCGACGTCGCAATCACAAGCTCAAAGCCAGCTGGCATATGCGTCCTTCAGATCCCGTATTGAGCCCGGTAGGCCTCGACCGCAGGCAAATGTTGCTTGAGTTGTGGATCGTCAGCGAGAAATTGCAGTACCTGGTTCAGCGACACAATGCTCACCACCGGAATGCCGAAATCGCGTTCGACCTCCTGAATGGCGGAAAGCTCGCCATTGCCGCGCTCCTGTCGGTTGAGTGCGATCAAGACCCCGGCCGCTGTCGCGTCCTGGCCCTTGATGATCTGCATGACTTCGCGGATTGCCGTGCCAGCGGTGATCACGTCATCGATGATCAGCACATTGCCGGTCAATGGCGCGCCAACCAGACTGCCGCCTTCGCCATGGGCCTTGGCTTCTTTACGGTTGAAACACCACGGCAAATCCATCCCGTGATGCTCAGCCAAAGCCACGGCGGTAGCGGCCGCCAGGGGAATACCCTTGTATGCCGGGCCAAACAGCACGTCGAAGGCAATACCGCTTTCAACTACTGCCGCGGCATAGAAACGACCGAGCTGCGCCAAGGCGGAACCGCTGTTGAACAGACCGGCATTGAAGAAGTACGGACTGGTGCGTCCGGACTTGAGAGTGAACTCACCGAAGCGCAAAACTCCGCGATCGATGGCAAAACGAATGAAATCGCGCTGATACGCCTGCATGAAAAAAGCCCCGAATACCACGGATTTAGCTAATTAGGTAGAGCTCGGGTATCATACACGCACGTGATTTTTGGGGCCATTTATGCGGATCATCAGTGTGAACGTAAATGGCATTCAGGCCGCAGTCGAGCGTGGTTTGCTCAGTTGGCTGCAGGCTCAGAATGCCGACGTCATCTGCCTTCAGGATACCCGCGCCTCCGCCTTCGAACTGGACGACCCAGCCTACCAACTGGATGGCTATTTCCTATATGCCTGCGAAGCAGAAGTGCCGGCCCAGGGTGGTGTGGCGCTGTATTCGCGGTTGCAGCCGAAAGCGGTAATCAGCGGTCTGGGCTTCGAAACAGCCGACCGTTACGGGCGTTACCTGCAAGCAGATTTCGACAAAGTCAGTATTGCGACCTTGCTGCTTCCTTCGGGAATGAACGGCGACGAAGACTTGAACCAGAAATTCAAGCTTATGGACGACTTCGGCAAGTATCTGGACAAGCAGCGTCGCAAACGTCGCGAGTACATTTATTGTGGCTCGCTGTACGTGGCGCAACAGAAGCTGGACATCAAGAACTGGCGTGACAGCCAGCAATCACCGGGCTTCCTGGCACCAGAGCGTGCCTGGATGGACGAGATTGTCGGCACCATGGGTTATGTCGATGCCTTGCGCGAAGTCAGTCGCGAAGGTGATCAGTACAGCTGGTGGCCGGATAACGAACAGGCCGAAATGCTCAACCTCGGCTGGCGCTTCGACTATCAACTGCTGACCCCAGGCCTGCGTCGCTTCGTACGCAGCGCCCGCTTGCCACGCCAGCCGCGCTTCTCGCAACACGCGCCGCTGATCGTGGATTACGACTGGACGCTGACCATCTAGCCTCCAATCGCACAGCAAAAAGCCGACTTCGTGTCGGCTTTTTTGTGGGCGAATGCCGGTTTAAATCAAGCCCGATGCAACGTCGCCAGAAAACCCGCCGCGCCGACAAACAAGCCAGCAAATGTACGGTTCATCCGGCGTTGCTGTTTCGGGGTTTTCAGCAGGCGCAGTACCCGCGAGGCTAGCCCGGTATATCCGGCCATGACGATCATGTCGACGCAGACCATGGTCGCGCCAATCGTCAGGTATTGAGCGAGCAGCGGCGCGGCAGGATCGATGAACTGCGGCAGGATCGCCAGCATGAACACCAGCGCCTTGGGGTTGCTGATGTTGACCAGGAAGCCGCGTAATACCAGGCTCAGCGGCTTGCCGATGGGGCGAATGGCTGGATCGTCAGACATGTCGGCGGGCAGCGCTCGCCACTGCTTCACGCCCAGATAAATCAGGTACGCGACGCCAAACCATTTAATCAGGGTAAAGGCCAGCGCCGACGTTGCCAGCACCGCGCCAACGCCCGCCGCGACAATCGCAATCTGCGCCGCCAGCGCAATTTGCAGCCCCAGTGCGTTCCAGTAGCCGCGCCAGAAGCCGTATTGCAAGCCACTGGACATCGACGCAATCGCGCCGGCACCTGGCGACAAACTGATTACCCAGCACGCGGCAAAAAAGCCCAGCCATGTTTCTAATGCCATCACACACCTCATCCTTCGCAAGTACCGGATAAGCTAGTGTTTGCGCGGGCATTTGACTATCGGTTTATCGCGATTGCGTGCGGTTTCAGCAAAAAATTACTGATCGCCCAGATGCTTTTCAGCCGAGGCGATCGGCAGAACATCGCTGCCGCGCCAGCGTCGAACCGACTTCTGGAAAAACTGACTATTGGGCACTTGCACCAATGCGCCGCCCGCTTCGGGCAGTTCGATCAGCGTCGTGAACATCAGATTGATGGCCGTTACCCGGCCTTTGACGCCGGGCTTGTCGAGGGTATCGACCAGTTCGACCACATCACCGATGCGGAATGGGCCAATCGTATAGATCAGGATCGCGCACAGCAGGTTGGAGAGCACGCTCCACATGGCGAAGAACGCCACGGCGGCGACGGCGACAAAGCCCGACAGCGCGGTCCACAGGACCGTGGCGGAAACACCCAGCCGACCCAGCACGAAGACGAACGCGCTGCCCATGATCAACCAGCGCAGACCGCCGCGCAGCGGCATCAGCAGTTCCGGCGGCAAAGGGTAGCGCTCGCCCAGGCGAGTCAGGAAGCGGCCCACCAGACGTTGCAGCAGATAGCCAGCCAGCAGAATCAGCAGGATCTGCACGCCCAGCCAGATCGGTTCAACCCAATAAGGCGGCACCGGCAAGTTGAAACTGTCCATCAGACCCGAACCTGCATCACGACAAGGCTTCCAGTTCGGCCTGCATGGACTCCAGCAGTTCCAGCGATTCCATCCACGATTCTTCCAGTTCGGCTTCGCGAACCTTCAGGCTGGCTTGTTCGGCCAGCAGATCGCGCAGCTTGTCTTTGTTGGCTGCCTCGTAGTTGGCGCTGTCGGCCAGTGCGGCTTCTACCTTGGCGAGCTTCTCGTGCAGCAATCCCAGATCGCGTTCCAGCTTGTCGGCCTGTTTCTTGTGCGGTGCCAATTGTTGACGCAAGGCCGCTGCCTGTTGGCGCTGGGCCTTCTTGTCGGTCTTGTCGACGTTAATCGGCGTATTGCTGACCGGGGCATTGCGCAGGCGGTATTCCACCAACCAACGCGCGTAGTCTTCCAGATCGCCGTCGAATTCCTGCACGCGGCCGTCAGCCACCAGCAGGAAATCATCGGTGGTGCTTTTGAGCAGATGCCGATCGTGAGAAACCACCAGTACCGCGCCACTGAATTCCTGCAGGGCCATGGTCAAGGCCAGGCGCATCTCCAGGTCCAGGTGGTTGGTGGGTTCGTCGAGCAGCAGCAGGTTGGGTTTTTCCCAGGCAATCAGCGCCAGGGCCAGACGGGCTTTTTCGCCGCCGGAAAAATTCAGCACCGGCTCGTCGAGACGCGCGCCACGGAAGTCGAAGCCGCCGAGGAAATCGCGCAGGGTTTGCTCGCGTTCGGTCGGTGCAATGCGCTGCAAATGCAGCAGCGGACTGGCCTTGGAATCCAGCGAGTCCAGCTGATGCTGGGCGAAGTAGCCGACAACGGTGTTTTCGCCGCGCACCAGTCGACCGCTCAACGGCTCAAGTTCGCCAGCAAGGTTTTTGATCAGTGTCGATTTACCCGCGCCGTTTGGCCCAAGCAGACCAATCCGTGCACCCGGTGTGAGTTGCAGTTTGACCTTCTCAAGGACCGCCCGGTCGCCATAACCCAAACGGGCATCGGACAAATCCAGCAGCGGGCTGGAGATTTTGCTGGATTCGCGGAACGTGAAGTCGAACGGCGAATCAACATGCGCCGCCGACAGCTCTTCCATCCGCTCCAGCGCCTTGATCCGGCTCTGGGCCTGCTTGGCCTTGGTGGCCTGGGCCTTGAAGCGCGCGATGAATTTCTCCATGTGCGCGCGCTGCGCCTGCTGCTTGTCGTAAGCCTGTTGCTGCTGGGCCAGGCGTTCTGCACGGGCGCGTTCGAAAGCGCTGTAACCACCGCGATATAGGGTGATCTTGCGCTGCTCGACGTGCGCCACGTGATCGACCACGGCATCGAGAAAATCCCGGTCGTGGGAAATCAGCAGCAAGGTGCCGGGATAGCTTTTGAGCCAGTCTTCCAGCCACAGAATGGCGTCGAGGTCCAAGTGGTTGGTTGGCTCATCGAGCAGCAACAGGTCTGACGGGCACATCAAGGCTTGCGCCAGGTTCAGACGCATCCGCCAGCCACCGGAGAAGTCGGAGACCGGCTTGTCCATCTGCTCGTTGGTGAAGCCCAGACCGGCGAGCAGTTTGCGCGCCCGGGCATCGGCGGTGTAGCCATCGGCGCTGTCCAGCTCCGAGTGCATGCGCGCCTGAGCGGCACCGTCGCCCGCCGTTTCCGCTTGCTCCAGCAAACGCTGCACTTCGCGCAGGCGCAGGTCGCCATCGAGCACGTAGTCCACCGCAATGCGGTCGAGGGTGTCGATCTCTTGCCGCATGTGCGCGATGCGCCAGTCGGCAGGCAGCAGACAGTCGCCGGAGTCTGGGGTCAACTCACCCAGAAGCAACGCGAACAGGCTGGATTTGCCGGCGCCATTGGCACCGATCAAGCCGGCTTTCTGACCGGCGTGCAGGGTCAGCTCGGCGTCTTCTAGCAGACGTTGCGGGCCACGCTGTAAGGTAAGGCTTTGAAGTCGAATCATAATGGCGGCGGAGTCTACCAGCTTCGTCTCAAACAGGTAGATCACTATGCATGCTGACCTTTGGAGTTTCACCCTCGATTTGTATGCCAAACCGGGGATCGAAGCGGCGTGCCTGAGCCTGCAAGCCAGCGGCGGCAACGTTTGTCTGCTGTTATGTGGCGTCTGGCTGATGCGCCGTGATGTGGCCTGCAACGCGCAACGCGCCCTGGAAATCGGACAGTTGGCGAGGCCCTGGCATGACGATGTGGTGCGTCCGCTGCGGGAGTTACGTACGCACTGGCGTAATGCAGCACAGCACGATCCGGTGCTGGGCTCGTTTCGCGAGCGCGTCAAGGCACTGGAGCTTGCGGCCGAGCGTGAGTTGTTGATGAGGCTGGAATCGCAGACACAGGGTTGGTCAGCGACAGGAACAAGGGGTCAGGAAGACTGGTTGACGCTGTTGGCGGGTGAGGCGGCCGACAACAACCGCGACGCGCTGCATGTGCTGCGCGTCGCGGCAAACCAGACTTAGGAAGCGCTGGTTGGTGTTGTGCTGCTGGATGCCGGTGCTGCTGGCGTTGCTGCAGGTGCTGTTGGCGCTGGAGTAGCGGCAGCGGCCGGAGTTGCCGGCTTGGCCACTGCTGGTTTGGCAGCCGCCGGTTTTGCAGCTGGCTTGGCAGCGGCTGGTTTGGCAACAACTGGCTTGGCAGCAGGTTTGGCGGCAGCGGCTTTTGCCGGAGCTTTGGCTGCTGGCTTGGCGGCAGCTTTGACAGGCGCTTTTACCGCAGGCTTCGCAGCGGCGCTGGCAGCCGGAGCTTTTGCAGCAGCTGGTTTGGCTGGCGCAGGCTTGGCAGCGGCTGGTTTGGCAACGGCCGGTTTGGCAGCGGCAGGTTTAGCGGCCGCCGTTTTTACCGCAGGCTTGGCAGTAGAGGCGCTGGCCGCAGCTTTAACCGGAGCCTTGGCCGCAGGCTTGGCAGCAGCTGGTTTGGCTGCCGGCTTGGCAGCGATTTTTGCCGGTGCTTTGGCCGGTGCCTTGGCGGCAACAGCTTTGGCAGCAGGTTTGGCTGCAACTGGCTTGGCGGCTGGCGCTGGTGCTTTGGCAGTAACGGCTTTGGCCGCAGTGGCCTTGGCTGGCGCTGGCTTGGCGGCGCGGCTGTCCAGCGCTTTGGTGACGGCTTCCTTGACGCGCCCAACGCCCTGAGCCAACTTCAAGCTTTCCTGAGCGTCGCGCTTGAGTTGCAGGATGTAGGTGCGGGTTTCAGTCTGGCGAGACTTGAGAGCGTCGAGCAATTCTTCCAGCTCGGCGACGCCACTCTTGGCCTTGGCCTGCGCCTTGGCTTTACCGGCAGTAGCCGCGTCCTGCAATTTGGTGCGCGACTTGTGCAGTTTTTCTTGTGCCTTGCCACGTTGTTTCTCAAGCTTGGCGAGCAGTTTCTCGGCATCAGCCATAGCTTGCGAACAGGCGTCTTCGAGGTGCTCGAGCAAGCTGCTCGAAAGCTGTTGGAGCAAATGCAACGGGGTGTTTACTGGCTTCTTTTTGGCCGACATGATTTACCCTCTGGCTGGCTGAATTGCGGCTCATACTAGACCTCTGCCTGCACCGCCGCTAGCGCATGTTGACAGTGTACAAAGCAACCTGTTGCATGCGTGGGAAAATGCTTGCGGTGTCTTTGACCGAGGTCATGCAAAAATCACTTGGCAACTGTCATCACATGCAGGCGATTGCGCTGGCATAATCGCGCACTTCCCAGGCCGGAGAGCATTCATGTCGCGCTACCTGTTAACGTCGTTGTTGTTCATGCTACCCCTGGCTCAGGCCGCGGAAACCGGTGCGTCCAGTGATGCGCATGATCTTGCGTACAGTCTCGGGGCGAGCCTGGGTGAGCGTTTGCATCAGGAAGTTCCAGACCTGGAATTGCCCGCCTTGATCGAAGGTTTGCAGCAAGCCTACAAAGGCAAACCGCTCGCGCTGAAAAAAGAACGCATGGATGCGATCCTCAGTGAGCATGACGCGGCAGTCGCACAAGCCGAAGCTTCAGGCGTGTCGGAACCGCAAAATGAGGCGGCATTGAGCGCTGAAAAACGCTTCATGGACAGCGAAAAAGCCAAACCCGGCGTGAAGGAACTGGCAGACGGCATCCTGATGACCGAGCTGAAACCGGGTACTGGCGCCAAGCCGAATATTGATGGGCGGGTTCAGGTCAATTACGTCGGACGTCTTCCGGACGGCACGGTCTTCGACCAGAGCAAGGAGCCACAATGGTTTCGTCTGGACAGCGTGATCAGCGGCTGGACCACCGCGCTGCAAGGCATGCCGGTAGGTGCCAAATGGCGTCTGGTGATTCCTTCTGATCAAGCTTATGGCGCCGAAGGTGCGGGCGATCTGATCGATCCATATACGCCGCTGGTATTCGAAATCGAGCTGGTCGCTGTAGACCCGTAATTTCGCCGCACGCCAGATGCGCGAAGGGGTGCAGAACGCACCCCTCGGTTACAACGATTTCAATCGCACTTTCCAATCACAAGACCCAGGGTTTCAGGCCTGAGCAGCAATCTCTTCCTTGTGGGAATTGTGCAGCACTTCGATCAGGCAATCTTCCAGCTCGAAACGCTCATGCAGCAAACCGCCCAGGGTTTTGAATTCAGCGGCAACCACGGTGCAGTCAGAGCAATCGCCCTTGTCGCAACGGTCGTTGAATTTCAGGGCGGACTTGGTGATGACGTCCAGGCGCGGGTAAATGGTGTCCGCCAGCTCAAGTCCGCGCTCATCGTTGAACGCCTTGGCTTCGCTGGTCAGTTGTTCGTAGACTTCGAAGTGCCCGGCGGACACGTAATCCACCAGCACTTCACAGAATTTCTGCAGGCCGTCGCGATCAGCGGCCAGTTCTTCGGGGGTATCGCCGAGTGCGTCGTAGACGCGAATCAGTTCCAGGCGGCCCTGTAGCCAGCGATCGACGAGTTCATTGACCCCACCCCAGCGTTCCTGAGCATTCTGACAACTTTCCAACATGATGTTCTCTCTTCCCTTCAGGGGCATGCAGACTTGCTTCGGCCTATGGATTGTCCCAGCGAAGGAGACAGGCTATGTGCGCAAGGTTTGCATAATTCCAATAACGCTTGCGGCCCAGATTATGCCCGCAGGACCAGGCCATCAAGGTACGCAGGCGACAAAGTTCATACAAGTGTTTAATCCTCGGCCCGACTTTCGGCACCTGAAAGCCTCGCCGATGCCCTGCGTAGCGGGTATAGCGCCAGCAAGGCAAGGCCCACGAACGCCAGCAGACTCCACTCCGGCAGGCTGATGCCGAACAGCGACCAGTTGATTTCGGCGCACAGGCTCGCATCCAGGCGCAGGCGGTCGACAAGATCCCCCAGAAAGAGAAAATCCAGAACTCGTTCAATCGTGGCTATCACCGGTATAAGTTCGTCCGCAGTCGCCGTTTGCAGCCAGACTTGCGCACCGGCAAGCGTTGCGCCGGACGAGGCCAGTAGCAGGAGTAGAACGCCGTAGCGGCGAGATCCCGTCGTGCCCGGTGCATGCAAGGCCGCTGCGAGGGAAATTGCGGCGCACAGCAGGAAGACCCAGCGTTGCCAGATACACAACACGCAGGGGGTCAGTCCGAACGCCCGTTGTAGATATACGACGGTGCCGATGATCGATGCACATGCGATAAATGTCAGGAAAAACAGGGAGCGCGTGCGAGCCAGAGGCATGGCGAATCCGTAACAAGAAACGAAGATGGTTACGGTAGAGGAAAGCGCACAGCCCTTTCAAGGAGCCGCCGTAAGGATACTTCCGTGATTGGGCCGGGAGTTCCTGACAGAAGAAGAGCGCTTCTATACAGCCCATCGACAGAAAAATCCTGCGATGGCGAACTGCGGAAGAATTTTCCTACATTTCGCCATCGAAGCGCTCAACACCATTGCGCGATTGTGGACTGAAGTCAGCCAGCCAGAGCTGGCAATGGACGCGCGAGCAGCCGCTCATCAAGCAGACCCAAGCCTTCCTGAAACAGCTGATTGCTGCGCTCGGTTTCCCCTAGCTGGCCCAACAGACGCGCCAACTCTGCACAGGTTTCAGGATTGCGCTGCAAGCGCAGGCTGCTTTCCAGATAATCCCGGGCCTTGCCCCACAAACTGCTTTGCAGGCACAGCCGACCCAGCGTCAGTAACAGGCTTGGGTCGGTGGAATGTTCCTTGAGCCAGCCCTCGGCGGTCTGCAATTGGCGTCCCGGATCGCTGCCGCGCACCAATCCGTAAAGACGCGCGAGGTGGCTGTTGTAGTTGCGCTTGAGTGCGGCGCGCAACGCTTCTTCGGCCTTGGCATCAGCGCCAAGGCGGCGTAATTGCTCGGCATACGCCAGCACCAGTTGCGGCTCCTGGCGCTGAGCCGAGGACAGCCCGTCCCACGCCTTGTCCAGCGCTGGCAGGCCCGCTGGGGGCGCATCGCCTTCCTGTTCGCGATAAGCCGCCAGCGTGAGGTTTTCACCCCAGGCGCGGCGTTCCAGCTCGGCCAGTTCCTGAGGCGGCAGGACTTTATCCTTGCGCAGTTCGGGCATGAGCTTGATGAGTGCCGACCATTCACCGCGCTGACGGTACAAACGCTGCAGTTGCCGCAGGATCTGCACATTATGCGGGTGGCGTTGCTGCATTGCCTGCAAGGTGGTCAGTGCGCCGTCGGTGTCACCGCGATCCTGCTGCAACTGCGCATGACTCAAGGCAATCGCCAACTCCGCTTGCGGCTGGCGCTCCAGCGCCCGCTCAAGGAGGCCGTCGCATTCTTCATATTTGCCCTGCTCGTTGGCGGCCCGTGCTGCGCCGAGATAGAACAGCAGCGGCTGAGGCTCGGCTTCGGCGGCCCGATGCAGATGGCGTTGGGCACTGGCCCAGCGGCCTTCCGCGAGGTCCATCTGGCCCTGCTCGATTGCCACTTGCACCCGACGGCTGCGATTGCGTCGCGACCATGGATTGACCACGCCACTGGAAGTCATCACCAGACCGAGCAGCAGCCGAACGAGGTAAACCACCAGCCAGATGGCGAACAGCAGGCCCAACGTGGCCCACAGACTCGATTCATAGCGGAAGTTCTGGTACGCGATCAGTACGTAGCCGGAATGCTCGGCAACGGCCACGCCGATCAATGCCGCGACGGCAATCGCAACGAACAGCAGGATGTAGGCACGCTTCATGGGCTGATCCCCTGCTTGGTTTGCGCAGGTTGGCTGCTTGAGTCCGCAGGCGCATCAGTGGCCATGTGTCGGCGTCCAAGGTAAGCCTGGACCGCGCTCAAACTCTGGGCCAGATCGGGCGTCTTCACCGCAACAGGCTGGCCGCGCAATGCTTCGAGCTGCTCGCCAAGCGATTTGACCTGCGCGTTATCCTGATTGAAGTTGCTCAGCAACACATCCCGCGCTTCAACCATCGCGCGGGTGTACACCTGTGGCTCGCCGTTCAGCGCGGCCCATTGCGCCTGCTCAATGGCCAGACTCAGCGCCAGACGAACCTGGGTCAGGCTCTGCCCGGCCAGCAGCGGACGGACATTCTTGTCGGCGTTGAAGTCAATGCGGATGTAATGCGAAATCTGATCCCACCACTGCGCCCAGCGGCTGTCTTGATTGTCGCCAGCAGTCAGGCCCAGTAGCGATTCGCCCTTGTCCTTGTATTCCGGTGCCAGCTCGTTGAGCTGTGTGGCCTGATCGCGCAGCGCGGCCAGTTGCAGGAACAGGCCAGTACGGTCCGGCTGGTCGATACTGCGCAGCGCCGCGAGGCTTTTCGCCAATTGATCGCGTGCCGCGAAAGCGCCCGGGTCGTCTTGCTCGCGCAGGATTTCGTCGGCACCTTGCACCAGCGCCTGAGCGCTGTTGATGTCCTGCAAGGCGGACAAACGCAGGCTGGCCAGACGCAGCAGGTGTTCGGCTTCGGCCAGTCGCCAGTCTTTGCGGCTGGCGCCCAGGACGGTTTCCAGCCGCTGACTCAAGCGCTGCTGGTCACCCTGCAATTGCGAGACAAGACGACGGCGCTCTTCAAGTTCGCCAGCGGCTGGCAGTTGCGCCAGCTGTGTCGAGAGCTGCTGTTCGTGCTGTTGCAAAGTCTGGGTCTGGGCCGCGAGGTCGAGCATTTGCGTGCGTTGTACCTGATGACTGGCCTGAACCGCGCGCAGCTGCCAGACGCCCCAACCGGCTACGCCGATACCCGCCACGCCAAACAGTAAAGCCAGGATCACCAGACCATTGCTGCGGCTGCCGGAACGCTTCGGGCCGATCGGGTCGGGTGTCGGCGCGGAGTTCACCAGCACCGGTTCGGAATCATCTTTGGGCAAGACTGTTTCGCTCACGTATCCATCCTTTGCATTTTGGGCGTAATCGACTGAACGACAAGCAGGTCGATCAATGCGTCTGAATTTCACAACGTCTGCACGGGTCCGGGTTGTGCCCGCAACGCCGCCAGCAAGGCCGCGGCATTCGCGCCCCGGCAATTCACAACTGTTCGGGCCCCGGCTTGCGCCGCCAATTCAGCGACGCGAGGGCTGGGTACAAACAAAGGCAACTGCGCCAGCTCAGGCCAGGCATCGCCCGCCAACTGACGCAAGTGTTCAAAACCCTGTCCACTGCTGACCACCAGCGCGTTCAAGCGTTCCGCCTGCACACGCTGCATGAGCGTCGACGGCGGGTATTGCGGCAACTTGCGACGGTACAGCGGCAGATAGTCGACACTAGCACCCAGGAGCCGCAAACGCTCGGCCAAAAGCTCGCGGCCGTCTTCGCCACGCATGATTAACACGCGACTGGCAGGCAAGGCGACGGCGTGCTGCAGCCTGGGCAGATCAAGCAAGGCTTCGCTGTCATCGCCCTGTTCGGGCCAGCTCACGTCCAGGTTCTGGTCCTGCAACAGCTGCGCGGTGCCTTCGCCGACCGTGAACCATGGCTGGATCGGCGGCACCGGCCACCGCTCGTTGAGCAGAGCCAGGCCCAGTCGTGCGGCGGGTTTGCTGACCACAATGACAGCGCTGTAGTGATCGAGATCATTGAGTATCGCGCGCTGCACCGGGGTGACCGGTACAGGCTCGATTTCAAGCAGTGGCAGGCTGCTGCTGAAGATGCCGAGATCGGCGAGCGTCTGCGCCAGCGCTGCCGATTCTTCGGCAGGTCGGGTCAGCAGCAGTCGCCAGCCGGTCATTCAGGGTCGGCCTCGCCGTAAACGGCTTTGAGGATTTTTGCCGCACCCTGGTCCAGCAATGCGTCAGCGACCTGCACGCCCAACGCCTGGGCTTGTGCCTGTGGCGCCCGCGCTTCGGCGTGCAGCAACAAGGCGCCGGAAGGATCGCCAACCAGCCCGCGCAACCAGATCTGATCACCTTCAAGCACGGCATAACAGGCGATGGGAACCTGGCAACCGCCATTCAGGTGTTTGTTCAGAGAGCGCTCGGCAATGACGCGCGCGGCGGTGTCCGCGTGATGCAATGGCGCGAGCAAGGCGTGAATCTGCGCATCGGCACTGCGGCACTCGATGCCAACCGCGCCTTGGCCGCCGGCTGGCAGGCTGTCCTCGACGCTGATGCTGGCGGTGATCCGGTCCTCGAAACCCAGGCGAATCAGGCCAGCGGCGGCAAGGATGATCGCGTCATATTCACCGGCATCGAGCTTGGCCAGCCGCGTGTTGACGTTGCCGCGCAGGAAATGAATCGTCAGGTCCGGACGCCGCGCCAACAGCTGAGTCTGTCGACGCAGGCTTGATGTGCCGACGATGCTGCCGGCAGGCAGTTGCTCAAGGCTGGCGAAGTTATTGGAGACGAATGCATCGCGTGGGTCTTCACGCTCGCAGATGCAGAACAGACCCAGGCCAGGAGGGAAATCCATCGGCACGTCTTTCATGGAGTGCACGGCGATGTCGGCCGTATCTTCCAGCAAGGCTGTCTCCAGCTCCTTGACGAACAGGCCTTTGCCGCCGATTTTCGACAGTGGGGAATCGAGCAGCTTGTCGCCGCGGCTGACCATGGGCACCAGCGTCACGATCAAGCCGGGATGAGCCTGCTCCAACCGGGCTTTGACGTATTCGGCCTGCCAGAGGGCTAGCGCACTTTTGCGAGTGGCGATGCGAATTTCGCGAGAGGACATGAATCAATCCGTACTTGATGGTTGCCACGGATAATAACAGCTCAGGCAAAACGACTCAGCGCTGTGTGGACAGACCGTTGAAGGAGGTTGATACAGGTCAAGGAATCTGCGGACACAAAACTTTGTGGGAGCGAGCTTGCTCGCGAATGCGTTGGTCCATCCAGCACGGATGCGACCTGAATATCGCCTTCGCAAGCAAGCTTGCTCCCACAACAGTTGACTCTAGAGCTGCTGCATCATCTTGCGCACCCCGGCCACATGCCGACGGCTGACGATCAATGCATCGCCATTGAGGCCTTTGAGAAACAACTGAAAATGCCCCAAAGGTGTTCTCTGCAGGCGTTCGATTCGCTCGCGGGCCACCAGCGCGTTGCGGTGGATGCGCACGAAGCGGTCGCCGAACTCATCTTCAAGCGCCTTCAACGGCTCGTCCAGCAACACTTCACCCCCCTCGTGACGCAAGGTGACGTACTTGTGATCCGCGATGAAAAAGATCACCTGATCCAGCGGGATCAGTTCAATGCCTTTGCGGGTCCGCGCGCTGATATGGCTGCGCGGGCCGTTGCCGCTTTCCGCAGCAGGGCGAGTCATCGCCGCCAGTTGCACGCGGTTGGGGCGTTCGGCTTTTCTGAGCGCTTCCACTAAATGCTCGGGGCGCACAGGTTTGACCAGGTAGCCAACAGCGCTGACCTGGAAAGCATCAAGGGCAAACTCGTCGTGTGCAGTACAAAAAACCACGGCGGGTGGGTTTTCGCGCTCGCACAATTTTGCTGCGACTTGCAGGCCATCAACGCCCGGCATTCGAATATCGAGTAACACGATATCCGGCTTGAGGCTGTCGATCAGCGTCAAGGCTTCCTCGCCATTGGCGGCACTAGGTTCCAATACCCGGTAACCCTCGATTTCGCTGACCAATCGGCTCAGGCGTTCGCGGGCCAGGGGTTCGTCATCAACGATCAGGACATTCATATTGCTCTGGCTTCCTGCGTGAGTCTCGCACAAGGATAGCGTAGACAGGTGAAGTGACGACCGTCACGGCGCTCCACGCTCAGACTGGCGTGCGGGCCAAAAAGTGCCGTAATGCGTGCACCGATATTTACCAGGGCCTGCTGAGTACCGTTGGACGTCTGCCGGGTGGCAACTTCGTCATAGGGATTGCTGACACACAATATGAACACTCCCTTTTTATAGTCTGCTTCAACCTTTATGACACCACCTTCAACGCGAGGTGCAATCCCATAAAGCAAAGCGTTCTCCAGTAATGGCTGCAAGGTTAGCTGGGGAATTGGCAAGTCGTCTGGAATTGCACTGATCGCCCAGTCCAACTGTAGACGCTCGCCAAGACGATATTGCTCAATCGATAAATATCGTTTTGCCAATTCCAGTTCATCACGCCACGTCACCAGGCTGCCCGGCTTGGCCAGGCTTGCCCGAAACAGGTCGGAAAGATCCAGCACCGCTTGCTCGGCCTTGGCGGGATTGCTCACCACCAGGCTGGCAATACTGTTGAGCGTGTTGAACAGAAAGTGCGGGCGGATCCGTGCCTGCAGCGATTCGATACGGGCACGCAACTCACCCTGCTGCTGTTTGCGCCACTGACTTTGCAGATAGAAATAACGCAGCATCAATGCCGACATGATCAGCGCAATCAGGGCGTAGCGCAGGTAGCGTTCGACCATGCCGCCGGGATTGAGCCTGCCGGTCAGTTGGCAGATGTCGGTGACCGCCGTGCAGATCAGCGTCAGCGCGACCACCAGCAAACAGCCGATCAGCCCCGCCAAGCCTGTGGGCAAGCGCGCCAGCCAGGGCCGCAGGCCACACAACAACGCTGCGGACAGCAGGACGATCCATTGCACGAACAGCGACATCAGGGCCAGTCGCACCCAGTCGAAACCAGTACGCATCGGTTCGACCAGCACCAGCACGATCACCAGCAGTTCGGCGAGCAGCACAAGGACCAGCAGCGCCTGAGGCAGGCACAGTTCAGGCAGGAAGAATTCCTTGCCTTGTTCGTCAGGCTGGCGGTGCTTCAGGGGATTATTTCGCATCGGCTCAGTCTCAACGTTGCGGTGTTCAGCGGCAAGCCAGCTCGCAATAAAAAAACTGCAACCTGTTATTATCGCGGGCACGCCAATTTTCAGCAGATCAACGAGCGAATCCATGAGCACCGACAAGACCAATCAGTCCTGGGGCGGCCGCTTCAGTGAACCCGTCGACGCCTTCGTCGCGCGCTTCACCGCCTCCGTCACTTTCGACCAACGCCTTTATCGCCACGACATCATGGGCTCGATTGCCCACGCAACGATGCTGGCCAAGGTCGGCGTTCTTACCGACGCCGAGCGCGACACCATCGTCGACGGCCTGAACAGCATTCAGGCTGAGATCGAAGCGGGCAGTTTCGACTGGCGCGTCGATCTGGAAGATGTGCACATGAACATCGAAGCGCGCCTGACCGATCGCATCGGCGTCACCGGCAAGAAGCTGCACACCGGTCGCAGCCGCAACGATCAGGTTGCTACCGATATTCGCCTGTGGCTGCGCGATGAAATCGACCTGATCCTCAGCGAAATCACCCGTCTGCAACAAGGCCTGCTGGGTCAGGCCGAGCGTGAAGCCGAAACCATCATGCCGGGCTTCACTCACTTGCAGACCGCGCAGCCGGTGACGTTTGGTCACCACATGTTGGCCTGGTTCGAAATGCTCAGCCGTGATTACGAGCGTCTCGTGGACTGCCGCAAGCGCTTGAACCGCATGCCTCTGGGCAGCGCGGCGCTGGCCGGCACGACGTACCCGATTGACCGCGAACTGACTTGCAAGCTGTTGGGTTTCGACGTCGTGGGCGGCAACTCCCTGGACAGTGTGTCGGATCGCGACTTCGCCATCGAATTCTGTTCCGCAGCAAGCATTGCGATGATGCACTTGTCGCGCTTCTCCGAAGAGTTGGTGCTGTGGACCAGCGCGCAGTTCCAGTTCATCGATTTGCCCGACCGTTTCTGCACCGGCAGTTCGATCATGCCGCAGAAGAAAAACCCCGACGTTCCGGAACTGGTACGCGGCAAGAGCGGCCGGGTGTTCGGCGCCTTGATGGGCCTGCTGACCTTGATGAAGGGCCAACCGCTGGCCTACAACAAGGACAACCAGGAAGACAAGGAACCGCTGTTCGATGCCGCCGATACCCTGCGCGATTCGCTGCGGGCGTTTGCCGACATGATCCCGGCGATCAAGCCCAAGCACGCCATCATGCGTGAAGCGGCGCTGCGTGGTTTCTCCACCGCGACCGATCTGGCCGACTATCTGGTGCGTCGTGGCCTGCCATTCCGCGATTGCCACGAAATCGTCGGTCACGCTGTGAAATACGGCGTGGAAAGCGGCAAGGATCTGGCGGAAATGAGCCTGGAAGAGCTGCGAAAATTCAGCGTTCAGATCGAGCAGGATGTGTTTGCCGTGCTGACGCTGGAAGGTTCGGTCAATGCGCGTAACCACATCGGCGGCACCGCACCGGCGCAGGTTAAAGCCGCAGTGGTACGTGGTCAGGCGTTGTTGGCGGCGCGTTAATCGTTAACGCCGGTAATCTGGTGGGAGCAAGCTTGCTTGCGAAGGCTATGTTCAGGCAGTCACAGTTGCCTTGAGCGCCAGAGCCTCTTCGCGAGCAAGCTCGCTCCCACAAATTCCAGGTTCGACCTATCCCACAGGCCTTACCCGCTCCAGAAACGCCGGAAGCTCGGCGTCCTTGTCGATGGCGATGCGTTGCACATGGGGGTTTTGCGCCAGACGCGCAAGCAGCGCCCGTGCGCAGGGCAGGTCTTGCAGATAATCCGTAGCAAACAACTGTTTGCCCACTGACCGGGCCAGTTCGACGCTGTATAGAAAGTACAGATCCGCTACGGTAAAAACCTCACCCGCGACATAAGGTGCGAAGCGCGCACGCTGCTTCAAAGCCGCAAAACCCTTTATCAGATCCCGTTCAGCCTTGTCCTTCAGCGCTTGAGGCGTCGGCCTGCCGCCGAAAAAAACTTCGACGTAGCAAATACGTGCGGGCAGCTCGATGTACAGCTCGATTTCCTTGGCCAGCGTCCAGACTTGCGCACGCTCGAACGGGTCGGCGGGCAGCAGGCCATGGGCCGGATAGACTTCCTCCAGATAACTCAGAATGACATCCGTTTCACTGATAAAGCCCTGCGCGGTTTGCAGGATCGGCACCTTGCCACGGGCGCTGATTGCCAGGACATCAGGGTTCTGGCAGCCATGCAGCGGGATCATTTCGAAAGGCAGTTGCTTTTCCAGCAGCGCCAGTTTGACCATGTTGAAATAATTGCTCGCGGCAAATCCATACAGCTTCAGCATTGCGGGCCTCCTGGCCATTGCGGATTTAACTCCTTGAAGAACATGAACTTTAAGCGTTTTTGCAGGGCCAGAACTGCCGTGTGCCGGACCTTTGGGAAATTCAGAATTTTCTGACAGAGCGCCCCACCAAAGTTCCCTGAGTCGGGTTGATCACTCCAGTGCCCAATACGGGTAAACTGGCGGCCATTTCCGAGGAACACGCCATGACCGACGCCATCGACAACGACGAAGAAGAGTTCGCAGAATCGACCCTGATCCAGGCCATCGAGAACCAGATCGAAAGCGACAATCCGCCCGCCGCCAAAGCCACGTTCAACAAGTTGACCCTGGTGGGCTATGAGCGGGAAGAGATCCTGCAGCTGATGGCCCATGTCCTGGCCGTCGAGATTGACTCGCTGCTGGAAGCCGATCGCCCGTTTGATAGCGAGTGGTATGAACAGGCCCTGCGCAAGCTGCCCGAGCTGCCGCCAGAGAATTGATCCGGCCGGATTGACGACCCTCAAGATAAGCCCTGCAAAAATTTCAGACTGTGGCTACACTGCAAATGCCCCGCTGCCATGAAACACCTCGGGGCTGTCACGCCAATCCAGCCTTAACGGTCATCCAGAGCCGACAAGCGCAGCACAGACCTGTCGATTCCAGAGAGCCCGCCGGCCAGCGCGGCGTATCACTAGAAAAGTCTGGAGCACCTATGTCGTATACCCCTGAGTTGGTTGCCGAACTGGAAATCCTCGCACTGTTCAATCTGGGCAATACCCTTGAAGGGCTCAAAGTCCACCACGTTGCTGCCCCGACCGCCATTGCCGCTGCCCAAAGACTCTTCGAAAAAGGACTGACCACGCAGGTCGATGGAGGCTATCTGACAAGCCTGGGGCTTGAAGCCGCTCAACACGCCCAGTCGTTGCTGACCATACTGAACGTCGCCAAAGAAGCCGCTTGAGCTCAGACAGGGTCCGCCAGCAAAAAAGCTCTGACGGACCCTTCATTTATAAAATCCGCAGCCGATAGGCAATTGGCGCCAGAACAAAAACCCTGCTGAAGCCGTTCGCTTTCAGACTTTAACTGCCCGCCGTCATGTTCATTTTGAATGATCACCCTTACGAGCCCTGGCAGCCGGTTTGAATTGCGATGACACGTAATTTTGAAATTCGTCCCGATCTGGATGAAGGCATCGACCGCAAGGTGCTGACGCAGCTGCGCGCCCGTTTTCTGACCCTGAACAGTGGTCGATTTGCCCGCGCCATGGAGGGTTTGTCGACCCGGCAACAATCGGTGTTGACGCTCTTGCCGCTGTTTTTCCACGTCAATCATCCGCTGTTGCCAGGTTATGTATCCGGCAGCACGCCCGCCGGGGTTTCGCAGTACGAGCCTAACGCACTGGCGCTGGCCGAAGCGCAACGGTTGACCCGCTCCTTTTCCTACAAAACCCGACGCGCCAATGCGCCCGAGCCGATTCACGGCCTGTTTTTGATGGGCAGCCTGGGCACGCTGGCTCAGGCGGAACAGAGTGACATGGATGTCTGGGTTTGCCATGAGCCGGGTCTGCCCGCCGAAGCCATCGAAGAGTTGCGCAAAAAGTGCCAGGCGCTGGAAGCCTGGGCCGACAGCCAGGGCGCCGAAGCGCATTTTTTCCTGATTGATCCGCAGCGCTTTGTGCTGGGCGAACGGGATGCGCAACTCAGCTCTGAAGACTGCGGCACTACCCAGCATTATCTGTTGCTCGATGAGTTCTATCGCACCGCCATCTGGCTCGCCGGACGCACGCCGCTGTGGTGGCTGGTCCCGACGTACGAAGAGCAGCGCTACGCCGAATACACTCACACCTTGCTGTCCAAGCGCTTCATTCGCGCGGAAGAAATCCTCGATCTGGGCAATATGGCGCGGATTCCGCCGGGCGAATTCATCGGCGCCGGGTTGTGGCAACTGTTCAAAGGCATCGAATCGCCTTACAAGTCCGTGCTCAAGCTGTTACTGACCGAGGTCTACGCCAGCGAACATCCGCGCGTGCAATGCCTGAGCATGCGCTTCAAGCAGGCGGTGTTCGCCAATCAGCTGGATCTGGATGAGCTGGACCCGTACATGGTGGTGTATCGCCGGATCGAGGAATACCTCACCGAGCGCGGCGAGCTTGAACGCCTGGAGCTGGTGCGGCGCAGCCTGTACCTGAAAGTGAACAAAAAGCTGACCGGTGCCGCGCGCCAGCGCAATCCCGGCTGGCAGCGGGTGTTGCTGGAGCGCCTGACTCAGGAATGGAATTGGGATGAGCGCCAACTGGCGTTGCTTGACAGTCGTAGCCAGTGGAAAGTGCGTCAGGTTGCCCACGAGCGCCGTGCGCTGGTCAACGAGCTGAATTACAGCTATCGCTTCCTGACGCAGTTCGCCCGCACGCACAAGATCGCCAACTCGATCAATGCGCGGGACCTCAATGTGCTCGGTCGCCGCCTTTATGCGGCATTCGAGCGCAAGGCCGGCAAGGTCGAATTCATCAACCCCGGTATTGCCCCGGATCTGGCCGAAGACACCCTGACGCTGGTGCAGTCCCCCAACAAGCGCGAGCCGGGCAAAAACCAGTGGGCGCTGTACAACGGCAATCTTGCCGCGCATGACTGGCAGAACTTCTCGCCAATCAAGCGCAGCCGCGAACTGCTCGACCTGCTGGCCTGGTGTCATCGCAACAACGTTATCGACACCACGACCCGGCTCGCGCTGCATCCGGGCACCAGCGATCTGACCGAATTCGAACTGTTCAACCTGCTGGGCGCGCTGCAACAGACGATCCCTGTGCCGCTGGAGGTAGTGAGCGAAGAGCGACTGCTGAACGCCAGTATTCCCGGCGAAATCCTCTTGCTGGTCAATGTCGGCGTCGATCCGCTCAAGCATCATCGGGATCTGAATATCCTGATGACCACCGAGCGCACTGATTCCCTGAGCTATGCCGGCGTGCGGGAAAATCTGGTGCTGACGCTTGATCAGATCACCGTCAACAGCTGGAACGAAATCCTCGTCAGCCGCTTTGACGGACCCTTTGCATTGCTCGACTGCCTCAGCGAACTGCTGAGCAATATGCCCCAAGGCGCCGCGCAACCAAACGTGCGGGTGCGCTGCTTCTGCCACAACCGCGCGCCAGCCATCGCGCAACGTGTCGAAGAACTGGTGGCCACGGCCCAATTGCTGCTCGCCCGACGACTGAACCATCGCTATCTGATTCAGGTACAGCAGCAATATCACGTGCTGGAAATGGTGCCTGGCCGGGTGACCCACGTGGTGATCAACAGTCTTTCCGGCCTGTTCGAATACCTGGGCGAGGAGCTGCCGCGCTACAGCCCGCTGCATCTGGACCCGCATGCGCTGGGCGAACACGATCTTTCGTTGATCCTGCCCCACGGCCAGCCCGAATGCATTCAGGTGTTTTATCGCCTGAACGAGCCGGACGCCGACGTCTACGTGCTCGACGAACATAACGCGCTCTGGCATCAGCGCGTGCCCTACCACGACGAGTCGAGCCTGCTGTTGCCGCTGCAACGGTTTTTCCATTCGCTGGTCTATCGCCGGGGCGCGATGCTGCCGCTGGATAATCCGCTGGAACCGGTGTCCCTGGAAACCTTGTATTACCAGGTATTGCCCTCAGGCCCCGGACGCGCCCGCCGCATCGAATCCCGCGCCGCGCCGACGGCCGTGGACAAACCGTTCTATGACGTACAGGCCATCGTCGAAGAAGCTTCTCCGGGGCAAGTCAGCGTCACGCTGTACTGCAACAACAATGAGTTTTCCGAGCTGGAATACGGAGATCAACTCTACAGCGCCGTCGCGCGGCAGATTCTCGCCCAGCGCCACGAACCCCAACGCTACCGCTGCTACATCACCGACCTTGATCTGTCAGGGTTACTGGGCGACGACCACGGGCAAAGCATCCTTTTCCTGCGCTACAAGGCGAATCTGGAAAAATCGCTGAATGAGGCGATGGACAGGGCTTGAGGCTGGAGATTGGGTGGGGTGCGATTCGGTGGCCGGGCTCAGGCGGCATGGCCAATTCCGTGTACCTCGGCGAAATTAATAGCTCAGGATAAAACGACGCATTTTGCGTCTGTCTACTTGTGCAGGATTAAGATTACTTCACTATCAGATCTGTCCTACCGCAACAGTATCTATTAAACGAACTGGGCCCAAACCAAGTATCTAGTATTGAGGGTGCAGCACTTAGGTCTATGCATTCAACGAGAAGGGAAATTACAAAGAGAAATGCTCGTCGCTGCACAGAGTTAAAGAATAGATTGGCCTGAATAGTCTGAATGTAGCTTTTGAGGTGCTTCAAAGTCTCTACGAAAAAGAATTTGGAAGCCGAATGTTGCCCATCTGGGAAGACACCCAATGACGTATCACGCGTTCATGAGAGCTTCATTGCCTGCGTTTATCATCAGTCGCATCATTCCCTGGCTCGGGGTTTCACTTGCATTGTCGTTAATCGCACACAGGAGCCCAAGCGACCTCGCGGTATTTTCCTATGTCCTCGCTTTGTTTTCGGTGGTGTCAGGACTTTTACCCATGTTGCTGGCGACCTCCGGCAATGTCACGGCGTCGCTGTCCGGGAATGAGGCAGCGAGATGCGATTTCTTCACTGCAGGTTTTACCATCGCACTGTTTATAGCAGTCATTAGCGGACTGCTATGTCTGGGTGTTTTTTTGTGCGCTTTGAATTTATCAAGCATGCGTAATATTGACATGCAATCTTTCAAGGTCCTGTCACTTATCTATATTCCAGCAGTGCCACTGTTGTCACTCAATTTGTTTCTTCAACTTTTCCATGAGGCGAGTGGAAAATCCTCGCACTGTTCAAGGATTAAGGCCTTCGTGACGTTGGTGGGAACCTTGGGTTTACTGATAATGTACGAGTACAGCACAAGCGAACTGTTTACCTATGGCGCAATGGCTTATTTTTTAATAACTGAACTTGTAGTATTGATCTGTCTGCTTAAGCTCTCTCGACCTTATAAGCACTTTTCGTTGAGGGAAGCGAAGAACACTGCACGTTCACTGCTAACGCAAGGTTTACCCATTGCGATAGGTCTGGGCGGTCAGAAGCTCTATTTCTATCTGACCATTGAGCACCTGGCAACGGCCGACACTGCACTCGTCGCACAATTTTCACTTTTCATGAGTATCGTTGGCATTGTTACCCTACCTGCAATGGCACTCAGTCAGATCCACAGCCTTCATACGAGTCAACACACCAGAGCCTCTGCCGAAAATTACAGGCTTGGTTTGTCATGGTTGGCAGGGCTGGTTTCAGGGATCAGTTTTTTACTTTTTTTTGCTGGCCGTGCGCTATTTACATTCATTAGCGGAGCGGTCATTGACTATAGTCCGGGTTTTTATACGGCGGCTGTGTTTTTCCTGTCAACCAGTGCTTGTTTAGGATTGGCGCTGGCGCATCTTCGCGCCAGGGACGATACCTCTGTGCCTCAATTAATTATCAACATGCTTATGCTCGGAGGAGTCATACCGTTTGTGTATGGGATATCCTGGCAAGATCAAGACGTTACGAAATTAATCAATCTGCAGGCCGCGGCTACGTTCATCGGATTTTTAATGCTGCATCTGCGAGTGCTCAAAATACATCGGGGTGACAAGATAATCAGACTACTTGTCCATTAGCTCCATCACTTTGCGGACGCGCGCGCTCGGTGGCGAATTTCTTCGAGGGGCGGGGTCATCCTGGCTCCGTCGTTGGCTTTTGTCGGAACCAAATCGTGCATCCGGACACCTCAATCCCGCCGTTACCCACCCCAAATCCCGCCTCTCCGACCTCCTGCCATTCCACTGCGCCCTCACAGGTGTAGAATCGGCTGTATCCATCGCCAGTCATCCCCGGCGGGTTTATGAGCTCAGGCCGAGCGTACGGCGATCCCGTAGCGTTTTCGGTTTCCTTCGCAACATCCGGTCACTGCCGTTTGTGTGTGATGACACTAGAAGCTCACTCCCTTACCTATTTACCTGATTTGCCGCCTGGAGTGCTCCATGCCTGATTACCGCTCGAAAACGTCCACCCACGGCCGCAACATGGCCGGCGCTCGTGCCTTGTGGCGCGCCACCGGGATGAAGGATGCGGATTTCAAGAAACCGATCATCGCCGTTGCCAACTCGTTCACCCAGTTCGTACCGGGCCACGTGCATCTGAAGGACATGGGCCAGCTGGTTGCCCGTGAAATCGAACGCGCCGGTGGCGTGGCGAAAGAATTCAACACCATTGCGGTCGATGACGGCATCGCCATGGGTCACGATGGCATGCTGTATTCGTTGCCGAGCCGCGAGATCATCGCCGACTCCGTGGAATACATGGTCAACGCCCACTGCGCCGACGCCATCGTCTGCATCTCCAACTGCGACAAGATCACCC
>LNAP01014151.1_pt1 | contig 32436 bp, 31 predicted proteins | sample 602601 | NCBI WGS metagenome assembly LNAP01 (sample SAMN02440304, study PRJNA202911) | soil metagenome | biome: Subtropical and temperate rainforests or woodlands; isolation source: soil samples (1 kg each in a 20% v/v slurry with milli Q water) were... ...
TTTTCATCGCGCAGGTTCCTTGAGCAGCGTGTTCAATGCAGGCAATTTTCCGCCTTTGCGCACAAAACAGAACTTGCGATTCTTGATGGTGACTATTGATTGAACCAATAGTGTGGCGGCGGGGTTCCCGCGGGCGAAAAAAAGCCCGGCTCGACCGGGCTTTTCACGTCAAGGCGACAGGTATTGCGTTTATTGAACGTTCTTCAGCTTAACCACATCACCGGAAATCTTGGTGGTGTAACCCGTCAGGACCCACGCCCAGAACCAGCGCTCCTGCACCTGTGTGTTGATCATGGCATCGCCGCCTTTGGCCTTGATTGCCTCGTCCTGTGCGCGCACAAAACGACTGTTCTGACGGATCGGGATGATGCCAAACAACAACAGGCCGGTGGCGCTCGCTTCACTGTGGCCCAGCACGGTGTACTGACTGCTGTCGTAATGCTGGGTATTCATCGGGGCACTGTTGCAACCGGCCAGTACCAGACCGAACAGGGTAACGGCAGCCACTTTACTGAGGTATTTCACTGAACAACTCCAGAGGGGGAACGCCCGAGATCAATTCTCGGGTGGTGCGCATCCTAGCGAAAATGATGCCTCATTGACATCACCCTTGAAGCTGACCACAGCAATAGTGTTCAGTTGGCGCAAATTTACCGGTCTATGGCGCATACATTGCTGTGGCGACAGCTGCAATCAGCGGATAGTCAGACGCTTTATCAAGGAGAGAAACAATGGTCACTTGCTACCTGAAATACGTGCTCGACCCATACCAGCTCGACGCTTTCGAGCACTACGGCAAGATGTGGATTCCCCTGGTGGAAAAGTTCGGCGGCCAGCACCATGGCTACTTTTTACCGTCGGAGGGTGCCAACAACATCGCCCTGGCGCTGTTCACCTTCCCCAGCCTGGCGGCGTACGAACATTACCGGCAGCAGTCGATGAACGATCCAGAGTGCATCGCAGCCTTCAAGTACGCCGAGGAGAAGAAATTCATCCTCAGCTACGAGCGTTCATTCATGCGGCCGGTGTTTGGCGAGCAGGCGCGCTGAGTCAGCCTTTTTGCAGATCCAGGCAATAGGTGTAATAACCGGGGTCGCGCACCCAGCCCAGGGATTCATACAGACGCTGGGCGGTGAAGTTGTCGGTGGCGGTTTCCAGGGTCATGCCTTTGCCACCGGCCAGCTTCGCAAAATCCCGGGCGGTGTTCATCAGCAAGGTGCCGACGCCTTTGCCCCGGGCGGCGGGCGTGGTGAACAGGTCACCGAGCAGCCAGGTGCGATGGGCGTCGATCGAGGAAAAGGTCGGGAACAGCTGGACGAAGCCGAGGTTTTCACCAGCGCTGTCCTGGGCAAGAAAAATCACCGATTCATCCCGGGCGAGCCGCTCGGCGATGAAAGCGCGCGATTGCGAAAGGTTAGACGGCTGCTTGTAGAACATCCGGTAGGCGTCAAACAAAGGGGCGATCTGGTCGATGTGCGATGCCTCGGCGCGCAGGGCCTGAATAGCCATGAGGGTGCTCCATTGCGGTCTCAAGGAATTACAGACTAGCAATGGCAACGGAACTGCGAGGTAAAAATTTCTGAATGCTCCGCCGTCCACTGAGGGAGCGAGCTTGCTCGCGATGGCGGTGGATCAGTCGACATTGACGCTGACTGACACTCCGACATCGCGAGCAAGCTCACTCCCACATTAGATTTCCACATTGGATTGCGGATTGTAGTCAGACCCGCACGTTACGCCCCGGCAGCGAAGTACGCTGTCTGCTTTCCCAGCCCTCGACCAGCCCCACCGGCACATCCGCCGACGGCAACATCTGCACGCCACGCACCAGATCAGCGGCGCGCTCGGCGAGCATGATGGTCGGCGCATTGAGGTTGCCGTTCGGCTCGGTCGGGAACACCGACGAATCGATTACCCGCAGACCGGCGATGCCACGCACGCGCAATTGGGAATCGACCACCGCCATGTCGTCCTCGCCCATGCGGCACGAACCGCACGGATGGTAGGTGCTTTCCAGGTTGTCGCGCACGAACGCGTCGAGGTCTTCATCGCTGGTCACTTGCGCCCCCGGGGCGATTTCGCCGTCGCGGAAGCGGTCCATGGCTTTCTGGCCGATGATCTCGCGGGTCAGGCGAATGCAGCGGCGGAAACCTTCACGGTCCTCTTCCCGCTCCAGATAGTTGAAGCGGATTTCCGGATGCTCGTACGGATCGGCCGAGCGCACGCGCACATAACCACGACTTTTCGGTTTGTTCGGCCCGGTGAGCACCATGAAGCCGTGGCCCTTGATCGGCTTGTTGCCGTCGTAGCGCATCGCCGCCGGCAGAAAGTGGAACTGGATGTCCGGCCAGCGCAGGCCCTTCTCGGAGCGAATGAAACCACCGGCCTCGAAATGGTTGGTGGCGCCCAGGCCGTCCTTGAACAGCAGCCAGCGCAGTCCGATCATCAGCTTGCTCAGCGGATCCATCTTGCTGTTGAGGGTCACCGGTTCCTTGCAACCGAACTGGATGTACACCTCGGCGTGATCCTGCAGGTTCTCCCCTACCCCCGGCAGGTCATGGCGTACGCCGATCCCGGCCTTGCGCAGGACATCCGCCGGGCCGATGCCCGAGCGTTGCAGCAGGTGCGGCGAGCCGATCGGCCCGGACGAGATCAGCACTTCGCGATTGCAATACACCTGGTGGGTCTGGCCACCGTGGTCATACATGACTCCCACCGCACGCTTGCCTTCGAGGATGACCTGACGCGTCATCGCATGGGTGATCACCGTCAGGTTCGGACGGCCCATGGCCGGGCGCAGATAGGCGTTGGCCGTGGAGCATCGCACGCCGTTCTTCACAGTCATGTGCATGGCACCGAAACCCTCCTGCATGTAGCCGTTGCAGTCTTCGGTCTTGATGTAGCCCGCTTCCGCGCCGGCTTCGACCCAGGCACCGTACAGCGGGTTTTTCATGTGATTGCCATTGGTGGTGTGCAACGGCCCGGTTTGCCCGCGATAGCTGTCGCCGCCCGACTCGTAGCTCTCGGCGCGCTTGAAGTACGGCAAGCAGTTGCGATAGCCCCAGCCTTCGGCACCCAGGGATTCCCACTCGTCAAAGTCCAGTGCATGGCCACGGATGTACACCAGGCCGTTGATCGACGAAGAGCCGCCGAGCACCTTGCCCCGTGGGCAGTGAATGCGCCGGCCATTGAGGTGGGTCTCCGGCTCGGTTTCGTAGCGCCAGTTGTACTTCTTGGTGTTCATCGGGATCGAGAATGCGCTCGGCATCTGGATCACTACGCTCTTGTCACTGCCGCCGAATTCCAGGACCAGCACCGAGGTGGCCGGGTCTTCGCTCAGGCGGTTGGCCAACACACAACCTGCCGAGCCTGCGCCAATGATGATGTAGTCGTATTTTTGCGTGTGGTCATGACTATCTCCCGACCGTTGATTCAGTGAATACCGGCAGTGGCTGCTGTTTGTGGGTCAGCGTGTCGCCAGTGGTGTATTGCGGGGAGGTCTTTTCGATCTGCTGGATAACGGCTTCTTCGCGCTTGAGGTCGATCGAGCGGCTCAGCCAGTAGTACGCCAGTCCCGACACGATCAACCCCACCAGCCAGGCAATGTCGATGCTGCCCAGCGCCTTGGCGAGCGGGCCGACATACACCTCGCGCTGCTCAACGCCATCGAAGATGTAGAAAAACGGGATCATCGAGATAAAACCGATGGCATAGGCTGCGATACCGCGCAGTCCCCAGCTGCCGTAAATGTTGCCGTGGGGCATGAAGAAGTGCGGGATGGCGTAGCGGCCCTTGCGCACGAAGAAGTAGTCGGTGAGGTTGACCGAGGTCCAGGGCACCAGGAAGTACAGCATCACCACCAGGTAGATCCCCAGTACCGACAGGCCTTTGCCGGAACTCTGGATGCTCAGGGCCACGCCCAGTTGCAGCAGGATCACGAAGCCGATGGCCAGGATGCGTGCCTTGCGGGTTGGCTCGATGTGCTTGATCGAGTCGACGCAGGTCAGCGTGGTCAGCTTGGCGCTGTAGATGTTCATCGCGATCACCGGCAGGAACGCCAGGATGGTGACGACCACCACCGCCGTGCCCACCAGCGGCGACACGGTGTTGCCGACTTGCCCGAGGGCCACCAGCACGTCAGTGGAGTGCAGGTGATCGGCCAGCCAGCCACCCACGGAAATCATCCACGCACCGGACAGCGACGCCCCAAGGAACACCACGGCAATCAGCTTGCCGCTGGAAGTATTCTTCGGCAGGTAGCGCGAGTAGTCCGACACATAAGGCGCATAGGCGATGTTGTAGCTGGCGGCCGCCGCAAACTGCGCGATGAAACCGGTCCAGTTGAAACCCAGCGGCTCCCGGGCCACTTCGCCCGCCGCCAGCGCCGGCATTACCGCGTCCGGCACCCAACCCATCAACACCGCCACGGTGACAAGGCCATACAGCGGCAGCGACAGGAACAACGCCCATTTGAAGCTGCGGTGCATCCAGTCATGGCCGAGAATCGCCAGTACCGCCGCCGGTATGGTCACCGCCACCGCGATCACTGCGGGGTTGAAGCCGAACAGCGTGTGCAGCCCCTGCATCATCAGCACCAGGTTGACGATGTTGAAGCCGGCGAACACGAACAGCGTCGCCAGCAGCACCAGGATCACCCCGCGATAACCGAACTGCGCGCGGGACTGGATCATCTGCGGCAGGCCAAGGTGTGGGCCCTGGGAGCCGTGAAACGCCATGAACAACGTGCCGAACATGATGCCCAGCGTACCGGCGAGCGTGGTCCAGAGCGCGGTCAGGCCGACGCTTGGGCCAACGAAACCGATGGTCATGGTGAAGAAGGTGAAATTGCCGAGGAACCAGAACGGGCCCTGGCTCGACAGTTTGTCGGTGCGCTCGTTCTCGGGAATGAAATCGATCGAATGCCCCTCGACGACGGATTTTTCGTCGAGGGCGGACACGCTCGTGGCGGACTTGGCGTTAGTGTTCATGACGGACTCTTATTGTTGGAAGATCATGACGAGATAACCGCGTTCTTTCGGGTGAACGACGCCCGGGAGCTTCCTTGCCGTTCCCGTTTTTGCGCAAAACCTGTAGGAGCGAGCTTGCTCGCGATGGACGCCAACGATAACGCTGGCAACCTGACACCCCGTGTGTTCCCGGGTTCATCGCGAGCGAGCTCGTTCCTACAGAGATCAGTCGTCAGCCTGGCAGCGTGATCCAGACTGCCTTGGTTTCGAGCAGGTAATCGAGCTGCTCGGCGCCCAGGTCCTTGCCGAATCCAGACTGCTTGTAGCCACCGAACGGCATCGACGGATCGAGGGTGCCATGGGCGTTGACGTAGACCGAACCGGCCTTGAGGCGCGGGATCAGGTTGTGCACTTTCCCAAGGTCGTTGGAATACAGTGCGGCAGCCAGGCCGTAAGGCGAGTCGTTGGCCAGGGCCAGCGCCTCTTCTTCATCGTCGAACGGTGCGGTGACCAGCACCGGGCCGAAGATCTCTTCCTGGACAATGCGCATGTCGTTGCGGCAGTGGGCGAAGATGGTCGGCTCGACGAAGAAGCCGGGGCCATCGACCGGTTGGCCGCCGTAGACCAGTTCGGCGCCTTCGGCCTTGCCGGTTTCTATGTACTCGGTCACGCGCTGTTTTTGCAGCGCCGAGACCAACGGGCCGATGAAGCAGTCCGGGTCCAGGCCCGGGGCCATTTTCAGAGTGCGTGTGTAGGCGATCAGCTCACGCAGGAACTCGTCATAGACACTGCTATGAATATAGGCCCGCGTACCGGCGTCGCATACCTGCCCGGAGTTGAAAAACACGCCATTGGCGACCGCTTGGGCGGCGGCCGGGATGTCGGCGTCAGCACAGACGATGACGGGTGATTTACCACCGAGTTCGAGGGTCAGCCGCTTCATGTCATCCAGCGCTGCGCGACCGACAGTCTGGCCTACCGGGGTCGATCCGGTGAAGGTCAGTTTGTCGATGCCGGGATGGGTGGCCATGGCCGCACCGACCACGCTGCCGCGCCCGGTGACGATGTTGATCACGGCTTCCTGCACCAGTTCAGCGAAGCGCAGGGCCGACAACGAGGTCAACTCGGCGGGCTTGACCACCACGGTGCAACCGGTGGCCAGCGCCGCGCCGAGTTTCCAGGCCATGGTTTGCAGCGGGAAATTCCACGGCACGATGGCGCCGACGACCCCCACCGCTTCTTTGCGGGTATAGGCCAGGTAATTGCCCGGCAGCGAAGGTTCGACGGTACGCCCGTGCAACTTGGTGGCCCAGCCGGCGAAGTAACGCAGGGTATCGACGGTGCCCTGGATGTCCACGTCCTTGGCAAAGGCAACCGATTTGCCCATGTCGATGGATTCGATTTGCGCCAGTTCAGCAGCGTTCTGTTCGATCAGGTCGGCCAGGCGCTGCATCATGCGCTCGCGCTCGGCCGGTTTGGCCTGACGCCAGGCGCCGCCGTCGAACTGGGCGCGGGCGGCTTGCACGGCGCGGTCCAGATCATCGGTAGTGCCCATGGGAATGCGGGTGAGCAGGCCTTCGGTCGAGGGCTCGATAACATCGGAGGTTTCGCCGTTGCTGGCCTCGACCCAGGCGCCGCCGATAAACATTTTCTGGACCTTGCCGAGGAAGGTCTGGGTGGCTTCGCTGACGCCGAATTTCTGCAGATAACTTTTGACGATCGTGTCCATTTTTGTTCTCTCTGCCCGGCAGTCAGGGCCTGCCGGGTCACTGGTTTCGATGATCAGGCTGATGCGGTTTCGCTTTCGGCGGCCGCCCGCACCTTGCCTCGCTCGTGAAAGATGAAACCGATGCTGTTGAGCAGCAGTTGCGCGGCGAGGATCGACGTCATGCCGGTCGGGTCATAGACCGGTGCCACTTCCACCAGGTCCATGCCGACGATGTTGCCTTTGCTGCGTTTGGCCAGGGCCTGGATGATTTCCAGCACTTCGTAGTAGAGGAAGCCGCCGTGGCTCGGGGTGCCGGTGCCGGGGGCGATGGACGGGTCGAAACCGTCAATGTCGATGGTGATGTAGTAGTTGATGTTCTGCGGGATCAGCGCCAGCACGCCTTCGACGCCGAGACGACGCACGTCGCGCACCGAGAGGATTTTCGAGCCGGCTTCATGGGCCGCTTCGTAGTCGTCGCGGTTGGACGACGATACGTTGCGGATGCCCATCTGGGTCATGCCGACAATGTGGTTCATTTCCGAAGCGCGGCGCAGCGGGTTGCCGTGGCCATAGCGAACACCGTGGCGCTCGTCGACGAAATCCAGGTGCGCATCGAAGTGAATGATGTGGATCGGGCCGCGGCCTTCGAAGGCCTTGATCACAGGTGCGTGCACCGAATGGTCGCCGCCGAGAACAACCGGCATGACACCAGCGTCGAGGATCTTGCGCACGGCGTACTCGGTGTTCTTGTTGCTGGTAGCCATGTCGGTGTGGACGATGTCGGCATCACCGACGTCAACCATGCGCACGTCCGATGCGGTGAGGTACATCACGTCATCTTCGTGATCGTAGGCGCCGGCGTGGCCGAAGGAAAACAGCGTCGATGCTTCACGAATCCCGCGTGGTCCGAAGCGTGCGCCAGAGCGCCACTGGGTGCCCATGTCGTTGGGCACGCCAAGCACCGCGACGTCGGCATCCAGAGCATCCCAATCGGTGCACACCGGGGATTTGCCAAAGGTGCAATGACCCACGAATGGCAGGTTCAGGCGACCGGATTCATAACCGTTGTTCGACATTTCTAGCCTCTCCACTTCTTGTTATCGGCTTGACGGACTGCAAGGCGACCGCCGTTGGAAAGACTATGGGCGCAGGTTTTCGTGGAAAAAATGCTAAACATCAGATACTCATATCGGCATTCCCGATGCATCCACATGCCGGAGGTTCAAGATGATCCAGCTGCACGACGTCGACCTGAAACTGCTCAGAGTTTTTGCCACGATTGTCCGCTGTGGCGGTTTCTCGGCCGCGCAGGCAGCGTTGAACGCCGGGCAGTCGACCATCAGCGAACAGATGACCCACCTGGAAACCCGGCTCGGAGTCAAACTCTGCCAGCGCGGGCGCAGCGGCTTTCGCCTGACCGAACAAGGGGTGGCGATTCATGAAGCCACCCAGCGCCTGCTGTCGGCGGTGGAAAACTTCTGCATGGACGCCGACGTGCTCAAGCAGCACATCAGCGGCAAGCTCAACCTGGGGATCATCGACACCACGATCACCGACCCCGACTCACCGATTCCGCGCACCACACAGCGCTTCGTCTCCCGCGGGCATGACGTGCACCTGAACGTGTACGTCGGCACCCCGGCGGAACTCGAAGAGCGGGTGCTCGACGGTCGCCTGCACCTGGCCATCGGGCACTTCCCGATCCATGTGCCGGGCCTGTTGCAATCGCCGCTGTACCAGGAAGCCCTGGGCTTGTATTGCGGGCGACGACACCCGTTGTTCGGCAGCCAGGCCGAGGGCGCCGAGCTGCTCGAAGAGGTTGGCGCGGGGCGCATCGTCGTGCGTGGCTACATGCAGCAATACGACCTGGAACACCTGGGTATCACCAAAGCGGCGGCCACCGTGGACAACATCGAGGCGTCGGCCATCCTGATCATCTCCGGTGCCTATGTGGGCTTCCTGCCGGAGCACTTCGCCAGCCAGTGGGTGAAAAGCGGCGAGATGCACCAACTGGCACCTGCAAGCCTGCGCCTGAAATCGCCGTTCGACGTGATCACCCGTCGCGGCACGGCACCGCCACCGATCCTCCAGGCCTTCCTCGAAGATCTGGCCGCCAGCGCCCGTAAAACCGGCCAGCGGTGATGTGACACTCGCCAAACTGAAAATTTGCCGGGCATACTGATTCAGTTCGCCAACCTTGCAGGCCCGTCATGCGCATCCACGTCACCTTCATCGACCGCGTCGGAATCACCCAGGAAGTGCTGGCCCTGCTCGGTGGACGCAGTTTCAATCTGGACGCCGTCGAGATGGTGCCGCCGAACGTCTACATCGACGCCCCGACCCTCGGCGCGGACGTGCTCGAAGAACTGCGGGAGGCGCTTTTCGACGTCCGCGGCGTGCAAGCGGTGACCATGGTCGACATCCTCCCGGGGCAACGCCGGCGCCTGCAACTGGACGCCTTGCTGGCCGCCAGTTCCGACCCGGTGCTGGCGGTGGATGACCGAGGTCATGTGCTGCTGGCCAACCCGGCGCTGATCGCCCTGTGCGGGCGCGAACCGGCCGGTGAATCGCTGACCGCGCTGTTCGACGATGCCGATCTGCAACGCACCTTGATCGCTCACCATTTCCGCCTGCCGATGCACGAGGTCAGCCTCGGTGGCCAGACCTTGCTCCTAGACGCGATGCCGATCACCGACGCCGGCGCCCTGCTCACCTTGTATCAACCCAATCGCATCGGCGAACGCCTGTCGGCGCTGCACCATGACCATGCCGAAGGCTTCGATGCGCTGCTCGGCGAATCACCGCCGATCCGCGCGCTCAAGGCGCGTGCGCAACGGGTGGCGGCCCTCGATGCACCGCTGTTGATCCAGGGCGAAACCGGCACCGGCAAAGAGCTGGTGGCCCGCGCCTGCCACGCCATCAGCCCACGGCACGACGCGCCTTTTCTGGCCCTGAACTGCGCGGCACTGCCGGAGAGCCTGGCCGAGAGCGAGCTGTTCGGCTACGCCCCCGGCGCCTTCACCGGCGCGCAACGGGGCGGCAAGCTCGGCCTGCTGGAACTGGCCGACCAGGGCACGGTGTTCCTCGATGAAGTCGGGGAAATGTCGCCCTACCTGCAAGCCAAGTTGCTGCGTTTTTTGAGCGATGGCTGCTTCCGTCGGGTCGGTGGCGATAAAGAGGTCCGGGTCAATGTGCGGGTGCTCAGCGCGACCCACCGCGACCTGGAAAAAATGGTCGCCGAAGGGCGTTTTCGCGAAGACCTGTTCTACCGTCTCAACGTGCTCAACCTGCAAGTACCGCCGCTGCGCGAGCGTGTTGATGGCCAATCATTTCATGCAGCAGGCCTGTGCGCAGATCCAGCGACCGACGTGTCGTCTGGCACCGAGCACCTTCAGCGCCCTGCTCGGCAACCGCTGGCCGGGCAACGTGCGGCAACTGCAAAACGTGATCTTTCGCGCGGCGGCGATTTGCGAGAATCCGCTGGTGGACATCGACGACCTGGACATCGCCCGCACCGCGGTTGAACGGCAGAATGACGGCGAAGTCGGCAGCCTGGAGGAGGCAGTGGGCGACTTTGAAAAGAACCTGCTGGAACAGCTGTATCGCAGCTACCCGTCCAGCCGGTTGCTCGCCGCACGGTTGCAGACGTCCCATAGCGCCATTGCGATTCGCCTGCGCAAATACGGCATTCCCGCCAAACAGTAGGAGCGAGCTTGCTCGCGATGGACTCAAGGGCGCCGCGTTTAGTCGGTAAACACGCGGTATCGTTAACGACCATCGCGAGCAAGCTCGCTCCTACAGGGGGGTTGCATTTCAACTGAAATCGATGTCTGCAAATCGATACAGCGTCGCGAAATCAAGACGCCCCCTTCCCTGCCAGCAATCACGGTCCCTGCATCCAAGGCCTTGCCTGTCTGTATTGATTTCAATACGGAGGAGATGCCACGAACGTCACAGAAACCACTCAAGCCATTGATTTATAACAACTAACAAACCTTGGCACTGCCCTTGCTATCACTCCTCCAACCCCGCTCGTCGCCCCGCCTCGAGCCTTAAAACAATAAGGAGTTGATATGAGCCAATTGCGTTTTACCGTCGATCACGAATGGTTGCGCCTTGAGAGCAATGGCCTGGTCACCGTCGGCATCACCGCGTTTGCCCAGCAGGCGCTGGGGGATGTGGTATTCGTTCAGGTGCCTGAACTGGGCGCCTTCGATGCAGGCGCTGAAGTGTCGGTGCTGGAATCGGTGAAAGCCGCCAGCAGTATCGGCATGCCGCTGGACGGTGAAGTGGTCGAGATCAACGCGACGCTCGAGAGCACCCCGGAACTGGTCAACGAAGACCCCTTGGGCGAAGGCTGGTTCTTTCGCTTCAAACCGGTCGATGTCGAGGCGCTGAGCGATCTACTGGATCACAACGCCTACGAGCGCCTGACCGCAGAACACGCCGACGCCTGAAGCCCACCCCATCCACACAAGGACCACACCATGTTCAGCAAGCACGACCAGATCCAAGGCTATGACGACGAACTGCTGGCGGCGATGAACGCCGAGGATGCGCGGCAGGAACACCATATCGAACTGATCGCCTCGGAAAACTACACCAGCCAACGGGTGATGGAAGCGCAAGGCAGCGGCCTGACCAACAAGTACGCCGAAGGTTATCCGGGCAAGCGCTATTACGGCGGCTGCGAGCACGTCGATGTGGTCGAGCAACTGGCCATCGATCGCGCCAAACAACTGTTCGGCGCCGATTACGCCCACTCCGGCAGCCAGGCCAATGCCGCGGTCTACCTGGCCTTGCTGCAAGCCGGCGACACCGTGCTCGGCATGAGCCTGGCCCATGGCGGTCACCTGACCCACGGCGCCAAGGTGAGTTTTTCCGGCAAGCTGTACAACGCCGTGCAGTACGGCATCGACACCACCACGGGCCTGATCGATTACGACGAAGTCGAGCGCCTGGCGGTCGAGCACAAGCCGAAGATGATCATCGCCGGGTTCTCGGCCTATTCGAAGACCCTGGACTTCCCGCGCTTTCGCCAGATCGCGGACAAGATCGGTGCGTACTTCTTCGTCGACATGGCCCACGTCGCCGGCCTGGTGGCCACGGGTCTGTACCCCAATCCCCTGCCCTACGCCGACGTGGTCACCACCACCACGCACAAGACCCTGCGCGGTCCACGTGGCGGGCTGATTCTGGCCAAAGCCAATCCGGAACTGGAGAAGAAGCTCAACGCCGCTGTGTTCCCAGGTGGTCAGGGTGGCCCGCTGATGCACGTGATCGCCGCCAAGGCCGTGTGCTTCAAGGAAGCGCTGGAGCCGGCATTCAAGACCTATCAGTCGCAGGTGATCCGCAACGCCCAGGCCATGGCGCAGGTGTTTATCGAGCGTGGTTATGACGTGGTGTCCGGCGGCACCGACAACCATCTGTTCCTGGTCAGCCTGATCCGCCAGGGCCTGACCGGCAAGGACGCCGACGCCGCCCTCGGTCGCGCCGGCATCACCGTGAACAAGAACGCCGTGCCCAACGATCCGCAATCGCCCGGCCTGCGCATCGGTACGCCGGCAATCACCAGCCGTGGCTTCAAGGAAGCGCAAAGCATTGCGCTGGCCGGCTGGATCTGCGACATCCTTGATCATCTGGGCGATGCCGATGTGGAAGCTCAGGTCGCTCAACAAGCTGCTGCCTTGTGCGCGGACTTCCCGGTCTATCGCGACTGACCACACAACACCCCCCTTGTAGGAGCGAGCTTGCTCGCGAAGAACCCAAAGGCACCGCGTTAATCCTGAATGCGCGCGTAATCGTTGGCGACCATCGCGAGCAAGCTCGCTCCTACAGGCCTGTGCACAAGGAAAGCACCATGAATGCCATTGTCGATTCGGCCGGTAAAAGCCCGGCCAAAGTAGAGGTCGGTACCAAACTGCGCGGTGCGCAAAAGGTTGCGCGGATTCCGGTGAAGATCATTCCCACGGATGAATTCCCGCGCAAACCCGACTGGATTCGCGTGCGCATGCCGATCTCTCCCGAGGTCGACCGCATCAAGCAACTGTTGCGCAAACACAAGCTGCACAGCGTCTGCGAAGAGGCGTCCTGCCCGAACCTGGGCGAGTGCTTCTCCGGTGGCACGGCGACCTTCATGATCATGGGTGACATCTGCACCCGTCGCTGCCCGTTCTGCGACGTCGGCCATGGCCGGCCCAAGCCACTGGACGCCAACGAGCCGATGAACCTCGCCGTGGCCATCGCCGAACTGCGCCTGAAGTACGTGGTGATCACCTCGGTGGACCGCGACGATTTGCGCGACGGCGGCGCCCAACACTTTGTCGATTGCCTGCGCGAGATCCGCAAGCTGTCGCCCGGCATTCAACTGGAAACCCTGGTGCCGGATTACCGCGGACGCATGGACGTGGCCCTGGCGATTACCGCCGATGAGCCGCCGGATGTGTTCAACCACAACCTGGAAACGGTACCGCGCCTGTACAAGGCCGCGCGGCCGGGTTCGGACTTCGAGTGGTCGCTGAACCTGCTGCAGAAATTCAAGCAGATGATGCCGCACATTCCGACCAAATCCGGCCTGATGCTGGGCCTGGGCGAGACCGACGAGGAAGTCATCGAGGTCATGCAGCGCATGCGCGAGCACGACATCGACATGCTGACTCTCGGTCAGTACCTGCAGCCCTCGCGCAGTCACTTGCCGGTGCAGCGCTTCGTGCACCCGGACACCTTTGCCTGGTTCGCCGAGGAAGGCATGCGCATGGGTTTCAAAAACGTGGCGTCCGGGCCGCTGGTACGCTCGTCCTATCACGCTGATCAACAACTTCATGGAGGTGCAGACGGTTTCAAGCCATCATGAGACGACTGGTCATGCATGGAGCCGTTCACGATGTTTCGTTCACCCTGTCTGTCGATGCTGTGCCTGAGCCTTGCCCTGCCGTGCATGGCCGACGAGCCGAAACCCGGGCACATGGTGTATGTGCGCAGCATTGCCCCGGGTATCGAGCAGGATATCCGCTACGCCAGTGCCCATAACTTCACCGGGCATCCGCTCGACGGCTACCAGGCGGCAGAATGCTTGCTGTCGGCGGATGCCGCCAACGCCCTGGCCCGGGTGCAAACGGCGCTTGAAGCCGAAGGCTACGGCCTGAAAGTATTCGACTGCTATCGCCCGACCCGTGCGGTGACGGACATGGGCCGCTTTGCCAGCGCACCCGGCGACCCGCTCAAGACCGAGTTCTATCCACGGGTCGACAAGCAAGACTTCTGGCGCCTGGGTTATGTCGCCCGGGTGTCCAATCACTCCCGGGGCAACACCGTCGACCTGAGCCTGACCGGCCCCGACGCCCTGCCCGTCGACACCTGGACACCTGCGGCCACGCCGGTGGATTGCACCGCACCTTACGGCCAGCGCTGGCACGACGGCGCGCTCGACATGGGCACCGGTTTTGACTGCTTCGATGAGCGTGCGCATACGGACTCGGCGCTGATCAACGTCACGGCCAAAGCCAATCGCCAGCGCCTGACCAGTGCCATGGCCAAGGAAGGCTTTGTGGGTTATTCGGCCGAGTGGTGGCACTTCACGTATAGCGGGAATACACAGAAGCCGGATGTCATGAACTTTCCCATCACGCCGTTGGCACCATGAACAAGCTGATCAAGACCCTGTTGCTGCTGTTGTTTCCACTGATCGCCGTGGCACAGGGGCTCGACGGCAGCGATCAACTGATCGTGGTCACCAGCAAAAGCTGGGATGACATCCAGGCCACTGCCCAGCGCTATGAGCGGCATGGCGAGTCGTTTGAAAAGTTCGAAGCACCCTTCGCGGTGGTGCTCGGCAAGAATGGAATGGGCTGGGGCAAGGGCCAACTCAACCCCGGGCGGCCTGAAGGGCCGGTCAAACAGGAAGGCGACGGCAAAGCCCCGGCTGGAGTGTTCGGCCTGGGCACGGCGTTTGGCTACGAACCTTCGGCCAATACCCGCCTGCCCTACCTGCCACTGACAGCGACCATCGAATGCGTGGACGACAGCCAGTCGACTCGCTACAACGAGCTGGTCGACAGCTCGGTCATTGCAAGAGACTGGAGCAGTTCCGAGCAAATGCGCCGCAGTGATGACTTGTACCGCCAGGGTATTTTCATCCGGCACAACACCCTGGCCACTCCCGCCGCCGGATCATGCATTTTTTTCCACATCTGGCGCGGCCCCAAGGCGCCGACTCGCGGCTGCACCGCCATGGCCCCGGCGGATATCGCGCGGTTGCTCAACTGGCTGGACCCGGGCAAATCCCCGGTGCTGGTGCAACTGCCCGAAGCGCAGTACGAACAGTTGCGCCAGCGCTGGAGCCTGCCGAAGCGTTAATCAAATGCGTCCATAAGCACTACCGGTATCAACCCCGCTCAACCGCCACCGCACTCATCGACGGCTTGGCCAGCGCGTAATAGATCACACCCGGCACCAGCAACCCGACGATCCAGGAAATATCCACACCTCCCAATTGCGCAACCATTGGCCCGGAGTAGAAATGGGTATCGACAAAGGGCAACTGGATCAACACACCGATCACATAGACGCTGATCCCCAACACGTTCCAGCGACCGTAGCGCCCGCTCGGGTCGGACAGCGCCGGGATGTCGTAACGCTCCTTGTTGATGAAGTAGTAATCCACCAGGTTGATCGCGCTCCAGGGTGTGAAGAACGTCAGCAAGAACAGGATGAAGTACTTGAACGAGTTGAGGAACGAGTACTGCCCGAGCAACGCCAGCGCGGTGGATGCCGCTACGATCAGCAGCACGAACAGCATGCGCTGGCGGGCGGTGATTTCCAGGCGACGACGAAAGCCGCTGATGATGGTGGCGATGCACATGAAACTGCCATAGGCGTTGAGGGTGGACAACACAATGCTCAGGTACAGCAAGGACGCGATCACACCGCTACTGCCCAGGCCGACAATGGTCGCCACTTCGTGCCCACGGAAATTCCCCCCGGCCAACGCAGCGGCGAACACCCCCAGCACCATCGAAGCCTGAGCTCCCAGCACGGTGCCGAGGCCCACGGCGGCGAAGGTTTTCCACGATGAGGTCTTGCTCGGCAGGTAACGTGAGTAGTCCGCCACGTAAGGGCCGAAGGCGATCTGCCAGGACGCCGAGAGCGAGACCGCCAGCAGGAAAGTGGTCCAGCTGAAATGACGGTTATCGAGCAGCAGGCCGATGTCGTTGAGGGTCATCAACCGGGTGAACAGGTAGGCGAACGCGATGATGCCCAGCACGCTGGCCACCCGTCCGACCAGGTGAATCACCCGATAACCGAAGATCGTCAGAAACGCAATGCTCGCCGCGAAAATCAGGATGCCGGCGCTGTCGCTGACACTGATCAGCTGCGCAATCGCCTGCCCCGACAGCACCGCGCCGGTGGCGCTGAAACCAAGGTACATCAGGCACACCAGAACGATCGGGATCGCCGCGCCATAGACCCCGAACTGCACTCGGCTGGAGATCATCTGCGGCAGCCCGAGTTTCGGCCCTTGCGCCGCGTGCAGCGCCACCACGGCACCGCCCAACACTTGCCCGATCAACAGGCCGATCAGCGACCAGAACACATCGCCGCCCAGCACCACGGCCAGGGCGCCGGTGACGATGGCGGTGATCTGCAGGTTGGCGCCGAGCCACAGGGTGAACTGGCTATAGAGACTGCCGTGTCGCTCAGCCTCTGGAATGAAATCGATCGAGCGGGTCTCGATCAGGGGACTGCGTTGCGCACTCATGACGGTGTTTCCTTTGAGGAACTGTTTTTGTTGTCGGGGCTGAACTTAGAAAGTCTTGGTGGCACTGGCAACGACCGTGGCCGAACACAGGTCGTCATAGCCGTACCAACTGGCGCACTCGCTTTTCGACAAGTCCGTGTCGATATAGCTCAGGCCCCAGGTGACGCCGAGGAAGTCGCGGGTCAGCTTGGCTTCCCACTCACGGCTATCGCCATTGGCGGACCAGAACGCGGGGTCATTCACATCGTTGCGCCCAAAGCGCAAGTCCAGGCCGACTTCGGCCGGCAAATCGATTTTGTAGCCCAGGTAGGTGTAAAGGGTGTCCTGGTCCTCGCCGAAGAAGTTCGGCGTGTCCTTGGAGTAATAGGCACCCAGCTTCACGCCGTACAGGTCGAGGACGGCGTAGACCTCGCTGAGGTTGAAGTCGGAATTTTTCGGGTAGTCGTACTTGATGTAGCCCAGATCCAGGCTGATTGCGTCGGTCGCCTGCCAGTAATAACCCGCGTAGTACTCAAGCTCCTGGCGGGTATCGAAGTTGCCGCCGAAATCGACGTTGGAGGTCCAGGCTCCGATGTACAGGCCGCTGCTGTGCAACAGCGTTGCGCCACCCTGCACTGCCGGATCGCCCAAGGTCTGCGAGATGCCCCGGGTACGGTAGTCGCTGACGACGCCCAGGGTCATGTCCAGGCTGAAATCATCGTTGAGGGTCAGGGCCTGGCTGCTCAGGGGGATCAATGCGAGTGTCGCGAGGGTCAATGCTGAAAGTGCGTTCATACAGTTCTCTTGTTGTTATGGCGTACGGGAATTTCAGGCATGGCGATGCCAGGCCCCTCGCGCTACGAGGGGCTGGCGGTTTTTTGCGTGTGCTGGGTGTACGCAGGTCAGGACGCGGGGGCGTAGACCTGCTTGCCGGCGAAGAAGGTATTCAGGACTTTGGTTTCGAACAGTTCGTCATCGCTGACCTTGAACACATCGCGGTCGAGGATGATCAGGTCGGCCTGTTTACCCGGTGCCAGCGAACCGATCTGCTGATCCAGGCGCAGGGTTTTCGCCGCGTTGATGGTGTAGGCGTAGAACATGGTCTGGCGGTCGATGCTTTCCTTGGCATTGAGTACGCCCAACGGCCCCTTGCGCGTGCTGGCCTGGGCAATGGCGTTGAACGGATTGGCGCTCGACACCGGCCAGTCGCTGCCACCGGCAATCGTCGCGCCAGCGTTATGCAATGACCGCGCGGGATACTGGTAACCGTAGGCAAAGGCGCTGATGTAAGGTTTGACCAGTTCGACGGTGTAGGACTCGCCGGTGGCCCACAGCAGTTGCATCGAAGCAATCACGCCCAGTTGCTTGAAGCGCGCAAACTCCTTGGGGTTGACCAGTTGCAGGTGCGCGATGCTGTGGGGCACGGGTGTCGGGCTAAGTTTGCGCGCATACGCCACGCCATTGAGCGCTTCACGCACCGCGCGGTCGCCGACGGCATGCATGTGCACGATCCAGCCGCGTTTTTCCGCTGCCACCACCAGTTCGCCAAAGTGCGCCGGGTCGGTCAGCAGCTGACCGTCCTTGTGGCTGTTCTTGTACGGCACGACGACCGCCGCTGTTTGCCCCGGGAATTCAAGAATGCCGTCGACAAACACCTTGACGCCGGGGAACGTCAGGTTAGGCACGCCCTCGAACTGTTTCATTACCGTGGCGATCACCTCCAGGTCGGCGGGTTTGCTCTTCGGATTGGTGACCATCAACGCGGCGACGTGGGCACTGAGTTCGCCGTTCTGCGCCAGTTCCTTGTACAGCGGCAGCACGCCAATACTTTCGGCGGTGGCATGGAAATCGAACAGCGAATCTTCACTGCCGCCGTTCGCCGCTGCGTCCATCCAGGCGGTGACGCCGAATTGATTGTTGATCTTCACCGCCTGGCGAGCAGCCTTGAGCATCGCCTCCGGGCTGGGCGCCGGAATCCCGTTACGCACCACGTCCCAGCGGGATTCGGCAAAGTAGCCGTTAGGGGTGAAGTCCGCTTCATGGCCGATGTAACCGCGTTCCTTTTCCGGCAGGCTCTTGACCAGCGCCGCGTCGATGTCCAGGCGCTTGAGCATCGCGTTGTTGGCCCAGCCGGTGTGCCCGTCGATGCCACTGAAGACAATCGGTTGATCCGTCCAGCGTCCCTGGTTGAACACCTTGCCCAGTTCACGGCTTTTCTCCCAGTAAGCCGAACTGACCCCGGCGACGCTGATCACATCACCGGCGCGTGCGCGTCCGGCCTTGTCTTCTTCGATCAACCATTGCTCCAATTCCGGCAAGGGTTTGACCTCGTCCAGCAGGTTGGCCTTCATGCTATCGAACGCACCCATCACCGGGTGGCTGTGGGTGTCGATCATGCCTGGCATCAGCACCTTGCCCGCCAGGTCGATACGTTGGGTCTTGGCATCGGCCAGGGCATTGATTTCGGCATCGCTGCCCACTTTCAGAATCTTGCCGTCCTGCACCGCAACAGCCTGCACCAGCGCCTGGCCGGGTTCGGCGGTAAAGACCTTGCCGTTGAACAACACCAGGTCAGCGGCGGCCATCGCCTGCACCGACGACAAGGCCAGCGCGGCGGCCAATAGGTTTGGAATCAATCGCATCGGAACGCTCTCTAATTTTTATGGGGCGGATCGGGAAGTAACTGCTTGGGAAACCACGTGCGGCGCAAGCCCCAGAAACGGCGCCTTGGCCCACACGACCTTGCCGCCGACCAGCGTCAGCAGCACGTCATTGCGGCCCAGTTCCTCCTCGGGCACCTGCATGAAGTTCTTGTCGAGCACGATCAGGTCAGCGAACTTGCCGACTTCGACCGAGCCCAGCACCGCGTCCAGCTTCAGCTGTTCGGCGGAACTGAGGGTGATGCTGCGCAGCACCTCGGCTCGCGACAGCGCCGGATCGGCGTTGAGTCGCCCGGCATATTTGGGGCCATAGCTGTGCGGATTGCTCGGGTCGCCGGAACGGGTGACACCGACTTTCAGCGCCAGGAACTCATCGAGGGGATCGACCGGCCAATCGCTGCCGAACGCCACTCGGCCGCCGGCATGGGCGATGCTGCCGGAAGGCTCCATGCGCTCGAATCGCTCGGCACCGAGGTGATCGCTGGTACCGTCGACCGTGGACGGGGCCTGCTGCGCCCACTGGAACGACATGGTGGCGGTGACGTCCAGTGCCTTGAAACGTGCGTAATCGGCAGGGTCGACTGACTCGGCGTGAGCGATGGCCGGGCGGAAGTCTTGACCGGGCAGTTGCTGACGCACGTAGGCAACGCTGTCCAGTGCATCGCGCACCGCACGCTCGCCAGTGGCGTGCAGGTGCGGATCGAGACCGGCCTTGACCGCTTGCAGCACCAGTGGATTGAGCACCTGCGGCGGGAAGTACAGCTCGCCCAGGTTCTTGCCCGGCGTCCACTGCGGCGCCTTGTCGGTACCGCTGTTGTGCAGGTACGGGGTCAACATGGCGCCGGTGTCCGCCGGGGCATTGATGATGCCGTCCATGAACAGTTTGACGTGGCGCATGTTCACGCCCGGCGCGACCTTCACCTCACCCTGGTCGTAGGTGCTGGCCAGGGCCTTGGCCTCGGCGATGGTTTTCACCGGGTCGGCGGCCGCGGCGGCCGGGTCCAGCTTGATCGCCAGCAAGGCCCGGGCGGTCAGTTCGCCGGACTGTTGCAGGCGGGTGAAGGCCTTGCCGTTTTCCGGCCCCGCCAGCGCATCGAAGAAACTGGTGATGCCTTGCTGGCGCATGGCGTCGAGCGCCGCTCGCATCTGATTGAGTTTTTCCGCGTCGGTCGCCGGCGGCACCACGGCGGCCAACGATTCGGCGGCGCCGTCTTCACAAATACCGTTCGGGTTGCCGGCGCTGTCGCGTCGGTATTTGCCGTCCTCGGGGTCGGCGGTGTTCTTGTTGATCCCGGCCAGTTCCAGCCCGCGGGAGTTGGTCAGCACGGTGTGGAAATCGGTGGAGCGCACCTGGATCGGACGCTGGGTCTTGAGCGCGTCCAGGGTCGATTTGTCGGCGTCGCCGTCGAGCCCATGCGGTCCCAGCTGCCCACTTCCAGCCAGACGTCCGGGCCCTTGTCCTTTTCAGCATCGAGGCAGGCCTGGATGCTTGCCTGAAACTGCGCGCGGGTCATGGTCTGGTATTTCAGGTCGCACAAGGTCATGGCTCGACCGCCATCCCCGGGATGCATGTGTGCATCGACGAAACCTGGCATCAGCATGCGCCCGGCCAGGTCGATCAGTTGTGTTTGCTTGCCAATGTAGCCATCGACCCCGGCATCGCTGCCGACATAGATGATCTTGCCACCCGCAATGGCAACGGCCTGCTGCACGGAATTCTGGCCATCGACGGTATAGATGTAGCCATTACGCATGACCGTATCGGCGGGCGTCGCGCCCGACGCCATGCAGGAAAACGCCGTTGTCGATGCAACGGCGATGAACAACCTGGAAAGTCTCAAATGCCTCCCCCCTGTTCTTATTGTTTTAAAGCGGCCCGAAGCGACTGCACAAGCCCTTGGTAGACAGGGCCTACCCTATAGGGCGCAGCGCGCGAATGGACCTCTGCAAATGAGGAGGGGTGAGGCAATTATTAGTTGATCGAAGATCTATTCAGGCGGATCGATTTGATCCACCGCCGAGATGATCCACCAAGTGATGGACCATCACGTCGGCCACAGCCAGCGTCTCGATCAGATAACCATATGGGTTTCGGGGGTGACCTGCGGGTCGACGGCAAACAGCAGGTTAGGTGTGCTCGGGGTGGCGTTAATGTCGGCAGCGGAGGGGAAATGGAAATTGAGGGCGCTTAGCCTCTACTTCGGGACCGGTCAAAGTGTCCAGGGAATCGACGTAAAAGTTGTTCGCGTGTTAATCCTGTACGCGAAACATCCCTGATTTCTTGAACCATCACGGTAGGCATTACGCCAGGAATGTCGCCCGATAACCCACTTTCGATTCGCGCCAATATATGGTTGGGATTTGGATCTGCAAAAGCACCGCCAACATGGGGGGCTGCTACAGATAGGTGGTTCCGAACATTTACATCCGAATGGATTTGATAAACGCTCTGCAATGCGGCGTGTCGCGAATGATCTGGCTGTGCATGAATAGCATCCAATTCAGAACCAGGTGTTGCATCGAACCATCTTCCAGCTTCCGTGCGGTTCACGATTCGCTCTCGTTCTACACCGGAGCTGTATTGATGATACGAAGAGCCAGGTTTTTGAACGTCCCTCCTTGCCTTACTCCACAAATATTCCGGCCCTGTGGCAGGTCGAGCGCCACGAGCATTCGTGGCAATTCCCAGATTTTTAATAGCGGACGGTCGAACAAGATATTCGTGTGATATTTTTTTTCCAACTTCAAGCGACAGGTTCATTTTGGCTTTCGCTACCCAGCCCGAAACCATGGCTTTAACCCTGGATGGCAGAATGAATTGTCCAGTCGGATCACTATTGTTTATCGGATCTCCAAGGCAGTAGGCATAGGAATTCAACCCACCCTTCTCAAACGGACTCAAACTGTCTGCACTGTTGAATCGCATCAGCACCGGGTTGAACGCCCGGTACCCGTTTCCCAACAAGTAATGCCCGGTTAGCAGGTCTCGCCGTTCACCGTTGAATCCCAACAAAGAGGTCACTCCATTCTCGGCAATACGATAACCATAGGGCGAGTAAGCGATAGCTGGGAAAGCATCGGCGTGGACAGCGCACAGCACCGAACGTTGCTGATCAGTGGCTAGTAACGTGACGTCGAGCGTCTGGTCCTGACGTCGTCGTTGCGCCAACAACTGATCACCGCCCTGCAATAGCGAAAAGGTAATCGCTCCCTGCACCTCGGTGGCCAGACGACTTTTGCAATAGAAGCGCTGACACTCGGGGAGACTTACCAGCGACTGACCGATCAGCCTATCCAGTGGGTCGTAGTTATAACGGCACAACAGAATGTCGCTTGGAGGGGACACGGGGCAATACTCGTTTCCGGTTGGCTTGAGTATTGATGGTTTTATCTGAGTTGGTAACTATCAGAACTGATAGGGCGATGGGCTAGTAAACCTTGGCATCGGCTGCTGATTTTCAGGCTCCCGAAGTGCGGCGTACAGCCTCCGTAGGCGAAGTCGATAAACGCAACACCGTACCCAGCTCCACCTTGCTTTTCACACCGAGCTGCAAGTAGCAGTTACGCAAATAGGTGCGCACGGTCGCGGGGCTCAAGGCGAGCATTCTGGCGATTTCCTTGTAGGAGTGGCCCGCGGCGAACAGCATCGCCGCCGTGCGCTCCCGAGGTGCCAGGCCGTCCCCGCCTGACGGTGCTTCGAGGGACACGATGACGTGTTCGGCGTTGGGGCTCAGGGTCAGGGCGCAGCGGCCCAGACGGATTACGCAGGGGGCTTTGGACAATTGCGCGATTACCTCCGGTGGCAGCGTCGAACCGCTCCAGCCGGGCAGTTCGCGCTGGATGGCGACGCACAACCCGGCCCCCACATAGAGCAGACTGCCGTCCATACGCGCGACGCCAAAATCACTCGCGCCGTTTTCGCTGTCGAAGCGAATCATGTCCTGCACCTGAAACCGCCACAGCTGGGACAGGTGATCGCAGAACGCCAAAAACAGCTCGGCTTCGTTCTCCTCGAACGCCTGTTCATCCTGACCCCGGTAGAGACAGACGAAAAACATCAGGCCGCTTTCGGGCAATTCGTAGGTGATGCTCATCAAGTGATAGAGATCGAAGCGCCGGGCGAAATCATTGACCGCCTCGCAGGGGTCGTTGAAACCCTTGTCGCACACCACCTCACCGGGACGATTGAGCGTGGCGTAGGAGAACTGATCGTTGGCCGCCACCGGATGCCATTCGGCGGCAAAGGACTCAGGAAGATTGATGCTGCCATGCATCCAGCTTTGCATGGGCACATCAGGACCTGGCGCAGACATTTCGCCCCACCAGGCAGAGGCGAAGGGCACCAGCTGACCGAATGCCTGCAGGCCATCGGCGATGAATCGCGACGCCCCGCGCTCCCGCGCCAGCCGGCCCAGGTGCAATACGCAATGATTGAACGCCTTGAGCGTGATCATCGTTGCGTCGCCCTCGACTTTATTTCCCTCCCCCATCATTGCGTTCCCGTTCACTGCATGGCCTTTGGTTTCGACGATGCCATAGGCCCGTGACGAGCGTCCAGCACGCAATGACATCATCGGTTACAAAGTGCTGTGCAACCCGTACAGCTGTGGCCTGCGGTCCTGATGCAGGTCATTGCGGGCGCTGATGCGTTTGTTGCGCGCCTCGGCGAGGTTCAGCGTGGCCAGCAACATCTGCTCACCGCCCTGCTCCGCCGGCCCGGCCAACGGATAACCGTCGGCATCGACGATGACCGAGCCCTGGACCCAGCCGACCCCGCGTTCATGGCCATAGCGATCACAGGCGGCGATGAACATGCGGTTGACCGAGGCATTGGCCTGCACCCGCAGCACTTCGGCCGGGCGCTCGGTTTGCGGCCGCGGACCGTCGGGCCAATTGACCGGCGCGCACAACAGTTCGGCCCCGGCCAGCGCCGCAAGACGCACCCACTCGGGGAATTCCAGGTCGTAGCAAATCAGCATACCGAGCCGTCCATGCAGCGTTTCGACCACCGGCGGTGGCGCATCGCCGGCCGTGAAGATGTCCTTCTCGGCATCCCACAGATGCGCCTTGCGGTACACCGCGCGCAGGCCATTGGCGTCGATCATCGCCGCGCTGTTGGCCAATTCGTCAGCGGGCAGGCGCTCGCAGAAGCCGCCGACGATCACCAGGTTCAGCTCACGGGCCAGGGCCTGCCAAAGTTGCAAGGTCGGACCATCAACGGTTTCCGCCAGGCCCAGCGCCTCAACGCGGTCGACAAACAGATAGCCGCTCTGCACCAGTTCGGGCAGCACGACGACTTGCGCGCCCTGAAAGGCTGCCTGGCGAATCGCGCGTTCGGTGAGCGTGCGGTTGTAGGCCAGGTCGCCTATTTTCGGTGCCAGTTGGCAGCAGGCGACCACTGTGTTTTTGGCGTTGTTCAACGCACTGTCTCCGCAGATGAATGGGTCATGGCGACGATGTCGCTTTCGCTCAGTGCGTCGATCACCCGGCGTTCGGCGGCCAGATCAATCGAGCGGCTGAGCAGGTAGTAGGTCAGCCCCGACACCACAAGACCTACCAGCCAGGCGATGTCCACGCCTTCAAGCATCCGCGCCAGCGGACCAACGAACACTTCCTTGTTGGCCGCTGCGTTGAAGATGTAGAAGAACGGCACCATCGCGGCGAAGCCGATCAGGTACGAAACGATGCCGCGAAATTGCCAGGCGCCGTAGATGCCTTTTGGCGTGAAGAAATGCGGGATCGCATAACGGCCCTTGCGCACGAAGAAGTAGTCCACCAGGTTGACGGCGGTCCACGGCACGAGGAAGTACAGCAGCAACACCAGGAAGGTGTTCAGCAGAGCGATGCCGTCACCTTTGATCGACAGCACGCAGGTCAACAGGATGACGCTGATCACACTGATCGAGAGCACACGGGCACGGGGTGTCGGGGTGATTTTTTTGATCGAGTCGACGCCGGTCAGCAGCGTCAGCATGGCGCTGTAGGTGTTGAGCGCGATGATCGGCAGGAAGCCCGCCACCGAAACGATCACCAGCAGATTGCCCAGCCCCGGAATCATCGACGAGCCGACCTGATTCAACGCCACCAGCGCATCCGCCGCTTTCAATTGCTGTGCCAGCCAGGCACCGAGGCCGATCATCCAGCTGCCCGACAACGAGGCGCCGATGAACACCGCCGCAATCAGTTTCGTCCGGCTGGTGTTTTTTGGCAGGTAACGGGAATAGTCGGACACGTAGGGCGCATAGGAAATGTTGTAGCTGGCACCGATGGCGAACAACGTGGCGAAGGCCACCCAGTTGAAGCCCAGATCAGTCGCCGGTGTGACACCTTCCTGGCCGGCACCGAACATCAGGGCGATAGTCACCAGTGCGTACAGCGGCAAGGTCGCCAGCAAGGCCCACTTGAAGGCCTTGTGCATCAGGTCGTGGCCGTAGATCGATAACAGTGCGCCGATCAGCACCACGGCCACGGCGACGATGGTCGGGTCGATGCCGAACACATGTTCAAGGCCGTTCATGATCAACGAGATGTTCACCACGTTGAATCCGACGAACACGAACATCGTCGCCATCAACGCCAGGATCACCCCGCGATAACCGAACTGCGCACGGGACTGGATCATCTGCGGCAAACCCATTTCCGGGCCCTGGGAGCCGTGGAACGCCATGAAAATAGTGCCAAACATAATGCCCAGGGCACCGGCGAGCATGGTCCACAGCGCCGACAAGCCAAGGCTCGGGCCGACAAAGCCGATGGAAATGGTGAAGAAATGGAAGTTACCCAGGAACCAGAAAGGCCCTTGGCTGCTGAGTTTGGCGTGACGTTCGTTTTCCGGGATGTAGTCGATGGAGTGGCCTTCGATGGCCAACCCGCCGCTCGCCTCGGTGGCGTGCGCAGTCACTGGGGAACCTGACATACGATTGTTCCTATGCTGTTGTTTGTTGTTTTTGTGGGTACAGCGCTCGCTACGACGTCCAGATCAGGTGAAACTCCATAACGCTGGTTTCACGGCAATGTAGGGCGTGAGTTCTGGCAGTAAAATAACGCAGGCACACTGTTTACATAGATCAGCATCTATGTAAGCGAGAATCGGGAGCCCCCATGCTGGGAACTGTTACGGAGCTGGATCTGCGTCTGATCCGGGTATTTCTGACCGTCGTCGAAGCGGGCGGCATCTCGGCGGCACAAACCGCTCTCAACACCACGCAACCCACGATCAGCGCGCAACTGGCAACGCTGGAAGCGCGGGTCGGTTTCCGCCTGTGCGAACGCGGACGCGGTGGGTTTTCCGTGACGCCCAAAGGTACTCAATTCATTGAGGCTGCCCGGCGCTTGCTGGCAGCGGCCGAAGGTTTTCGGGTCGAGGTGCAGCACATCAACCGCAAAGTCTCGGGGAGTATCAACATCGGTTTGCTGGGGCAAATCGACCCGGTGGCGAACAGGAAAATCGGCCAGGCCATTGCCCGTTTGCGGGCGCGGCACGAGGGGCTGTACTTCCACTTCACCGAGCTGTCGTCGTCGCTGCTGGAAGAAAAAATCATCAATGGCCATATCGACCTGGCCATCGGTTACTTCTGGCACCGCGACTATTTCCCGCTGTTCCCGGAAACCCAGATTGCCTACTGCGCACCGTCGCATCCGCTGTTCGGCCAGGTCGGCGCACTGACCCGCGAAGATGTCAGCGAGTTTGACTGGGTCTGGCCGAGCCATCCGTTACCGGAAATGCCGGCCCCCACCTCCATCGAACGTCTGACCGTGCTCACCGACAGCATGGACGGCGCGGCCCTACTGATTCTGTCCGGCCAGCACCTGGGGTTTCTGCCGCAGCACTACGCAACCCGACATGAACAACTGGGGCAGTTGCACCCGCTGAACCCGGATCTGCTGCGCTATGAGGTGAGCTTTCATGCGGCGGTGCGACATTCGGCGCGGCAGCGGGATCTGGTGAGTGCGTTCCTGAACGAGCTGATCGAGATTTTCGGTTCACCCTTGTAGGAGCGAGCCGGCTCGCTCCTACAAGGGGGCGCAATGGTGTTATCAGAAGCGGATTTCAGCAGCCGGGACCACATCGATCCGGGCCACCGAGCTGCTCAGATCTGCCCAATCCTTGTTGTGTTGGGCAATGATGTCTTCGGCAGTGACATTGCCATTGTCGACGGTGGAGTGCGCGTCGGCGGCCAGCACCACGTCGTAGCCCAATTGATGCGCCTGACGCAGGGTTGCATTCACGCAGTAATCGGTTTGCAGGCCGCAGATGACCAGCCTTTCGAAGTCCTGTACCGGCAACAACCGTTGCAGGTTGGTCTGATAGAACGAATCGCCAGTGGTCTTGCGCACGCGATGATCCTTGGGCGATGTATCCAACCCTTCGGCCAGTTGCCAGCCCGGGGCACCGTGTTTAAACAGATCACCCTCTTCTTCGTGCTGGATCAGCACCACCGGAACACCGGCCTTGCGTGCCCTGGCAGACAGGTCATTGATGGTGTTGATGACCCGTCCAATCTCGAAGCACTCGTACTCACCGGAACACAAAGCCTGCTGGACATCGATGATTAACAACGCAGTGGTCATGATTGCCTTCCTTGATATGTCGAGGGATCAGGGGACGAACATAAGCCCGTCCCCCTCCGGACACAACCCTCAATAACCCAGCGACAACCCGGTGTTACGCCGTGGGTCGTTCGCCCCGTAGAAACGATTATTGCCTACCGGTTTGCCACCCAGGGATGGCGCGCCGACCAGGATCGCCGCCAGCCTGGGGACCGGCGAACTTGTGGCCCCAGCTCTCGAGGATTTTCACCGTGTCCGGGCTGGTGGTGAAGGCTTCCAGGTTGGTCTCCTCCGGCAGCCACTGTTGGTGGAAGCGCGGCGCATCCACCGCTTCCTGGATGTTCATGCCGTAGTCGATCACGTTGAGCATGGTCAGCAACGTCGCGGTGATAATGCGGCTGCCACCCGGAGTACCGACCACCATCACCACTTTGCCGTCCTTGGTAACGATGGTCGGGCTCATGGACGACAGCGGCGCCTTGCCGGGTGCGATGGCATTGGCCTCGCCCTGCACCAGGCCATACATGTTCGGTACGCCGATTTTCGAGGTGAAGTCGTCCATTTCGTCGTTGAGGATGACCCCGGTCTTGCTCGCCATCACACCGGCACCGAACCAGTCATTGAGGGTGTAGGTCACTGACACCGCGTTGCCCCATTTGTCGACGATGGAGTAATGCGTGGTGTTGCTGCCTTCATGGGGCGCTACACCGGGTTTGAGTTCGCTGGATACCGCGGCTTTTTGTGGTTTGATCGCTTCGCGCAGCTTGGTCGCGTAGTTTTTATCGAGCAGGTGGGCAATCGGGTTCTTCACGAAATCCGGATCGCCCAGGTAACTGTTGCGATCCACATAGGCGTGGCGCATCGCCTCGATCTGATAGTGCATGCCCTGGGCCGAGTGATAGCCCAGCTCCTTCATCGGGTAGCCTTCGAGGATGTTCATGATCTCGCAGATCACCACGCCACCGGAGCTTGGCGGCGGTGCCGAAACCACGTGGTAGCCACGGTAGTCGCACTCGATGGGCGCCAGTTCGCGGGTCTTGTATTTGTCGAGGTCGGCCTGGGTGATGATGCCCTTGTTGGCCTGGCTGGAGGTGACGATGGCGTCGGCCACCCAACCTTTATAGAAACCGTCGGCGCCTTTCTCTGAGATCTCCCGCAAGGTCTTGCTCAGGTCCTTTTGCACCAGTTTCTGGCCGACTTGCATCGGCTCGCCGTTACTCAAGAAGATCGAGCCGGAATCCTTGATGTCCTTCTTGAACATGTCGGTGGCGTAGTCCAGCAGATCGACATCCCCTTGCTCCAGGACGAAACCGTCTTCAGCCAGTTTGATGGCCGGGGCGATGATTTCCTTGCGCGGCTTGGTACCGTACTTGGACAGCGCCAGTTCCATGCCCGAAACGGTGCCCGGCACGCCCACGGCCAAGTGGCCACGGGTACTCAGATCGGGGACGACATTACCCTCCTTGTCCAGATACATGTTGGCGGTGGCGGCCAGCGGCGCTTTTTCACGGAAGTCGAGGAAGGTCTTGCGCCCGTCCGCCAGTTGAATGGTCATGAAACCACCGCCGCCAAGGTTGCCTGCCGCGGGGTACACCACTGCCAGCGCATAACCGACCGCGACCGCCGCATCGACGGCGTTGCCGCCGTTCTTGAGCACATCCACGCCCACATGGCTGGCCAGGTGCTGGGCCGTGACCACCATGCCGTTTTCCCCGGTGGCCGGGGCCACGGAGGCGGCATGGGCGGTCAGGCAGCTGAGCGCCAAGGAGGTCGCAATCAGCGATTTGGCAAAAGGTTCGTACTTCATGAGTCGGTCTCTTCTTGTTATTAAACAGGGGAACGTTTCAAAAGCCGTAGCCAAGTATGGTCGGGATTACGTATTGCGCCTCCTCGCCGAGGCAGTATCCTTAACACCTGTTCAGCAATTTTGCGCGAGCCCTTGCATGACCTATACCTGCACCACCGTGGCATCCCCCGTTGGCCAGTTGAAGCTTGTCGCGAACGGTTCACGACTGGCGGCCATCCTCTGGGAAAACGACAAACCCGGGCGGGTGTGCCTGGGACCGATGAGCGAAGCGCCGGACAATCCGATCCTGGTGCGAGTTACGCGAATATTTTTCCGGCACCCGCGATCGCTTCGAACTGGAACTGGATTTTGCCGGCACGGAATTTCAGAAGAAGGTCTGGTCGGCGCTGCTGACCATCCCGTTCGGCGAGACCCGCAGCTACAGCCAGATCGCCGAACAGATCGGCAGCCCGACAGCGGTCAGGGCGGTGGGTGCGGCGAATGGCAAGAACCCGATTTCGATCGTGGCGCCTTGTCACCGGGTGATTGGTGCGTCGGGCAAGCTCACCGGGTTTGCCGGTGGGCTTGAGGCGAAGGCGTTGTTGCTGACGCTGGAAGGTGGGCAATGGCCCGGCACGGCACGGCTGCCAGGCTTTTGATCATGCCTGGGCGAAGAGGTTTTTCATCGCCGCATACTGCAACAGCATGATGGTCTTGGCGTCGCAGATTTCGCCACGGTAAAACGCTTCGAGCGCGTCCTCGAACGTCCACTCCAGCACTTCCAGCTCTTCGGTTTCCGCCTCCAGTCCGCCACCGTCGCTGACTTTCGACTTCGCGTCGTATTCGGCAATGAAGAAGTGCAGTTTTTCCGTCACCGAACCGGGGCTCATGTACGCCTCGAACACCTTCTGCACATGGTGTACGCGGTAACCCGTCTCCTCCTCCGCTTCATCGCGGATACGGTCTTCAGGCGCTGCGCCTTCCAGCAGCCCCGCTGCCACTTCGATCAACAGCCCGTCGTGACCGTTGACGAACACCGGCAGGCGAAATTGCCGGGTCAGTACCACGGTTCGCTTGTCACGGTTGTACAGGAGTATCGCCGCGCCATTGCCACGGTCGTAGACCTCCCGGACCTGGCGTTGCCACTCGCCGTTGTTGCGTTGGTAATCGAAGGTGATTTTCTTGAGCAGGTACCAGTCGTGGGACAACGATGTTGACCCGTTCGGCCGTGTTCGACATGACAACACATCCTGTTATTGGTCTGAGGGGGCACATGATAAGTGAAAAAGAATAGCGCTTGCCCTCTCAAGCAAGCTGCGACTTGTACTCCTTCTCATACTTTCCGGCCAATGCCTCTTTCTGTTTGTCGTTGAGCAGTTTGCCGGCCATCTGGAAGAACTTCTGCTCTTCTTCCTCGAGGTGGTGATGCACTTTCTCCGAGAGTTTCTTCGCGGTCACCAGCCAGGCGGGGCTGGACATCTCGGTGTCGTCCAGTTCCTCCATCATTTCGTCCATTTCGTGATGTTCGGCGATGCCATGACGACTGAGGTCGACACCGTTGTCGAGCTCCATCAACGGGATGTAGAAATGCCGCTCTTCGGCCGTGGCGTGAGCTTGCAGTTCCGACTTGAGTTGTTTGTAGGCCTCGACGCGTTCGGGGCTGTCGCCGCTGGTGTGGATCAAGGCTTTGGCGTAAGTACGCTGGCGTTCATGGCTTTCGCGCAGGGCTTCGAAAATATTCACGGCGTGTCCTCATCGGTCGCACTCTGGAATGACGCGTACTAATGAGTGACATCTGTGCGCAGGCGACGGTTCCACCTGTTTTATGCTGATGGAACATTCGCGGCGACCACGCTAGGCTGCGGTTTCACTGCCATAAGGATATAGCCATGAACCTGCGTATCGAACTGTCGCAAAACCCCACGGAAGAACAACGCCAGGCCATTCTCAAACCCTTGCGCGCCTACAATGGCTCGAAGGCCGAAGGTAACGTGCCCGAGCACATCGCCTTGCTGGTGCGCGACGACAACGACGAGATCCTCGGCGGCCTGCATGGCCGATTGTTTTACCAGTGGCTGTACATCGATTTGCTGGTGGTGCCGGAACAGGCCCGGGGACAGGGCCTGGGTTCGAAACTGATGCAGATGGCCGAAGACCTGGCGCGGGAACGGCGCTGCGTCGGGCTGTGGCTCGACACCTTCGAATTCCAGGCACCTGGGTTCTACAAGAAATGCGGCTACAGCGAGATTGGGCACATTGCCGATTACCCGCCGGGCCACAAGCACTTCTTCTTCCAGAAACGCTTGAGCTACTGATCCATACCGCCCCCTGTAGGAGCGAGCTTGCTCGCGATGGTCGTCAACGAAAACGCTGGATGCCTGACACCTCGCGGCGTTCCGATTTTTTTCGCGAGCAAGCTCGCTCCTACAGGGGGAACAGCATCAGATCACAGGCAAGTCGCCAACGCCGCCAAGCGACGCTTGGCCACGAAATCGTCCTTCAGCGCGTAGTAGCTCAACACCGTGCCCGAGGCATCGGTGGTCACGTCGACGAAAGACTCCGCCGAACGTGTGTAAACGGTCGTTCCGCCCTTCTCCCCTGGTTGCAGATAGGCAGCGGCATCGACGCCGAACACGGCCTCGTCCTGCCAGGAAAACTGCACGCACCGGGCGACGTCTTTTCCCGGTTTTTCCGAGTTCAAGGTCTTGTACGGGGCCTTGGCGCGGGCTTCGTTCATCGCCGAGCCGGCGCATCCGGCCAGCAACGTCACGGCCAGCGCCACCATCAGAATTCGCATTGCATTCACTCATCAGGAAAAAGCGGACTTTATCACCCCGGTGGGCCATATCGTTCTGCTTTACTGCATTTATACCGCGACAGCGCGCAACGATTCGCGCACCCTGTCGCGCCAATAACGCCCCATCGCACCCGACTGGAAACCTGATGACACCTAATGCCGAGTTCTACAAACCGAGCACTGAATATGCCGACAAGCTGATCAGCCAGATCGGTCAGACGCCTTCCTGGAT
>LNAP01001169.1_pt1 | contig 32420 bp, 37 predicted proteins | sample 602601 | NCBI WGS metagenome assembly LNAP01 (sample SAMN02440304, study PRJNA202911) | soil metagenome | biome: Subtropical and temperate rainforests or woodlands; isolation source: soil samples (1 kg each in a 20% v/v slurry with milli Q water) were... ...
AGTCGGAGGGTCTGCCCGCGGGCTTTGCGCTGACCCGGCCCATGGACGGCGATCTCTACCTGGCCGAGATGGCGGTCGCCTTGCCGTGGCAGGGGCGCGGCCTGGGACGGGCGCTGCTCGGTGCCGTGTGCGCCCACGCCCGCGCTGCTGGCCGCTATCGGTCCGTGGTGCTGACCACCGACCGCGAATTGTCGTGGAACCGGCCGTTTTACCTGCGGCAAGGCTTTGTAGAAATGCCGGCGGCGGACCTTACGCCGGGGCTGCAGGCGCGTTTGCGCCACGAGGCGGCCATCGGCTTTGACCCCGCGCGGCGCTGCGCGATGACGTATTCCCTGGCGCCATGATGGGGGCGGCGGACCCTGTGTCAACACGCTTCGATAGCAACAAAATCCGCCCGCTGGAGGCGGCGGGAAGCGCCTTCGGGATAATCTGCCGGAGGGCGGCCGCCCTGATGGTGGGCGGCGGCGGTTTTGCGAACCCGCATGCAAGGAGGATGGGCATGGCACTGCTGCGAGCTTGCCTGCTGGGCCTGGTGACGGCGTCGATGCTGTTTTTGTCCGCGTGCGTCAATAAGGAGCCCCAGGAGCGGGTTGCGTTCATCCAGCTGCTGCAAAACCGGATGAGCAGCGCGTCGCTGTTGCCCATAGGTATCCTGAGCGAGCCGGAAAAGGAAGCCGTAGGCGGCTATGCCGATGCCTACGGCGTGATCACCGATTTCCAGGAGACCATGGCGCAGGCGGCCCTGTCCATGCGCGATGTACTGGAAATCGAGACCATCCGCTCGGTTGCCGAGATCGTGGAACGGCGGGCCCGCTTCGAGGCGGCGCGCAAAACGCTGGCCGAGCAGGCCGCCGAAGTCCAGCAGGCCCAGGCCAAGGCGGACAAGGCGCGGGCAGCGCTGGCGCTACCGGCCGATCTCGCGCCCGTCTATGACGGTGTCTATGACGAAGCCGTGACGGCGCCGGGGGCCGAACTGCTGGATGCCGCGGCCGCCATGGACGCGGTGGCGCGCGATGCGCTGGGCGTCGCGGATTTCGTGGCCGCCCATGAGCAGGACATCCAGCTGGCGGACGGGCAGGCGCGCGTCGCGACGCTCACGCTGCAGCAGGAGCTGAACCTGCGCCTGCAGGGCTTGAACGCGCAATCGGACGTCCTGGAGCGCGCGCGCGCCGTCTTGCTGCAGGTGGCCGGGCAAGCGCCGGACGCCCGCTGAGCGGCGCTTTGTACAATGCGGGTCTCGCGGCGTCAGCCGAGCCTGGGACGGAATATGAGCCAATCTTCCAGCGTGCACTACAGAACCTTTCTGCTCCTGCTGGTGGTGGTCACCATCGCATTCGGCTGGTTGTTGTGGCCCTTTTACGGCGCTGTGTTTTGGGGCGCCGTTCTTGCCATCATCTTTGCGCCGCTGCAGCGCCGGCTGGTGCAGCGCATCGGCGGACGGCGCAATCTGGCCGCGCTGATCACCTTGCTGCTGGTGCTGCTGTTGGTGATCCTGCCGCTCATCGTCATCAGCGGATCGCTGGTGCGTGAAGGGGCGAATCTCTATCAGAGCGTCAAGTCCGGGCAGATCAACTTCGGCGCCTATTTCCAGCAGGCCATGGCGGCCCTGCCGCCGTCCGTGCATGATCTGCTTGCGCGCTTCGACCTGACCGACATACCGAGCCTGCAGGAAAAGCTCAGCGCCGGCGCAATGCAGGCCAGCCAATTCCTGGCGACCCAGGCCTTGAATATCGGACAGGACACGTTCCAGTTCGTGATCAGCTTCGGCATCATGCTGTATTTGCTGTTCTTCCTGTTGCGCGACGGCCCGCTGCTGTCGGCCCGGCTCAAGCGCGCCATGCCGCTGAGCGACACGCACAAGCAGCATCTGCTGCGCAAGTTCACAACCGTCGTGCGCGCCACCGTCAAGGGCAACGTTGCCGTGGCGGCGGCGCAGGGTGCGCTGGGCGGCATCATCTTTTCGATCCTGTCGATCCAGGGCGCGCTGCTGTGGGGCGTGATCATGGGCTTTCTGTCCTTGCTGCCCGCAGTGGGTGCGGCGCTGATCTGGGCGCCGGTCGCGATCTACTTCCTCTTGACCGGCGCCACGGTCAAGGGCGTCGGGCTGATACTTTTCGGCGTGCTGGTCATCGGCATGGTGGACAACGTGCTGCGGCCCATCCTGGTCGGCAAGGACACCAAGATGCCTGACTATGTGGTGCTGATCTCCACGCTGGGTGGCATGGCCTTGTTCGGCCTGAACGGTTTTGTGATCGGCCCGCTGATCGCCGCATTGTTCATGGCCAGTTGGGACCTGTTTGCGCCGCCGGTGGACGGATTGGCGGACAGCGCCGAGGACAAACCGCGCGTTGAGAAGTAAGCGCTGAGGGCCGCCCGATGGCCCGCTCCTACCCGGCGGGTGTATGGTGTAGCAGCGTCGGCCCCCATCGGGGACCGGCCTTTCGTATCAACCTCGACTATTCGGGAGCGCGTTGGATATGGAATGGAAACTGCATCGATCGGGCTGGATCGAAGAACGCAACTTCGACATCGAATTCGCCGAGACCCCTGAGGGCTATCACGCCCGGGTGCGGGTCTTCGGATTTCCGGTGCTGGAAGATACCAAGCACGTATTCCCCAATGAGGCGCTGGCCGAGAAGGGGGCGCTGACACTGATCAAGACCCAGTTCACCGGTACCCCGGATCTGGAAGACCAGTAGGCGGCAGGCGCCGCGCGTCCGCAATAAATTGGGGACGCGCTATTTCCACCACATCTGTATCGACGCGGCGAGGGGATTCCCATGGCGCGGATTGTGCGATTGCGAACTTCTGCAATAATTTCTGACGTTCGTTCGTCCTCTGGCCGTGGGCCGAGTGGAACGTATCGGGAGGCGCATGGGTCCAGAGGTGTGGTTTCGATCGGCAGGCCGACGCTTGCGGACTTCGCAGGGCGAGGTTCCCGTGGCTGACGCCGAAAGCCTGGCCGGCACGCGGGTGCGCCGGCCGCGCCGCTATTCCATGCGCACAGGACTGCTGACGCTGGTATTCGCCTGTATCACGCCCGCTTTGATCATGGCTTCGGTGGCGGTCTACGAAAGCTACGTCATCCAGAAAGAGCGGATCTTCCGCGACACGATTTTCCTGGCGCGCAATCTCACCGCGATCCTCGACCGCGAACTCACCGGCGTCGAGGCCGGCTTGCAGATGCTGGCCTCGTCCCCGGATCTGGTGGCTGGCGACCTGGCCGGTTTCCACCGGCGGGCGCGCGAATCCGTGCGCTTCCAGATCATCGACAGCTATGCGCTGACGGATAAGGACGGCCGTCAATTGATCAACACGTCCGTGCCGTTCGGCAACGCCTTGCCGCTGACCGGCGCGTCCACTCAACTGGCCGAGGTATTCCAGACGCGTGCGGCGGTCTTGACGGGCCTCTTCACCAGCAAGGTCAACCCGGGTCCGCTCATTGCGCTGGGCGTGCCGGTGATGCGCAACGGCGAGGTCGTCTACAGTCTCAACGTCGGCATCCTGCCCGAGCGCATCGGCAACCTGCTGGGCAGGCGGGCCTTGCCGGACGGTTGGGTGGCCGCCGTGCTGGACGACAGCGGCACCATCCTGGCGCGCACGCGCGATACCTCGAAATTCGTGGGCCAGAAGGCCGTTCCCGAGTTGGCGCGGGCGGTGCAGCAGGAAAGCGAGGGCTCGCTGGAAACCGTGACCAAGGAAGGCACACCCGTCTATACCGCCTTCAGCCGTTCGTCCTTGTCCGGCTGGACGGTCGCGGCCGGCGCGCCGATGAGTTTGCTGACCACCGACCTGTACCGCTCGATCGCCTGGATCGCTCTGGGTACTTTGCTGGCCTTCGGACTGGGCCTGCTATTGGCCTTGCGGCTTGCCAGCCGCCTGACGTCGGCCGTGCAGAGTCTGGTTGCGCCCGCGCTCGCGCTGGGCAAGGGGCACGCGGTGACGGTGCCTGGCACGCGCGTCAAGGAGGTTGCGGAAGTGGGCGGCGCGCTGGTGCAGGCCTCGCGCATGCTGGCGCATGCCCAGCATCTGGCTCACTACGATCCGCTGACCGGCCTGTGCAATCGCGTGCTCTTCAACGAACTGGTGTTGCGCGAGCTGGCGGTGGCACAGCGCAGCGGTGAATCCTTCGCCATCCTGGCGATCGACCTGGACGGCTTCAAGGCGGTCAACGACCTGCACGGCCATGCGACCGGCGACGCGGTGCTACAGGAAGCGGCGGAGCGCATGGCCGACGCCATTCGCGTATCGGACGTGGCGGCGCGGCTCGGGGGTGACGAATTCGCGGTGTTGTTGCTGGGCGCGGGCGCGGACGACGCGCGCCGTGTTGCGCAGGCGCTGGTGGAAAGCCTGTCCTTGCCGTATCCCGAGGTCAGCGTCTCGGTTTCCGCCAGCGTGGGCATCGCCGTGTATCCGCAGTCCGGCGTCGCCGTGCGCGAGCTGCTGGAACGCGCCGACATGGCGCTCTACAAGGCCAAGGGCCAGGGCAAGCGCAGGGTGGAGGTGGATCAGTGACCCGGCCCTCCGTACACCGTCAGACGTCGTGTCGCGGTGGCGCCAAGGCGGTAAGTACTTCGCCCGATTTCAGCCTGTACCGGTTCCGATCCAACGGCAACACGCGCTCCCCCTCCGTGGTGCGGAGTATGTAGCGGGCCGCGTCAGGCCGCGCCGCGTCAGGCCGGGCCGCGTCAGGCCGGGCCGCGTCAGGCCGGGGCTCGGCTCCCGGCTCTTCCGCCTTCAGGAACACTTCAATCCGGTAGAGCCGGCCCGATTCCGTGCTGGCCAGCACGTCGCTCAATCTGCGTGTGGAGATGGTCATGCGGCGCTTGCTCCTTGTTCTGCATTGTTCTGGCGGGCATTCCGGGGTGGGGCGCCGACGCTGCCGATGCCGGAGGCTGGCCGCGGCTCGCGCAGGTTTTCGCTAAACTGCCCGGCTTGGCGCCCCGAAGCGGGCAATCGGAATCGGTAATGCAACTTTCCCTGAGCCGGAACACGGCGACTTCACTGGGCTTGCTGGCGGTGCTCCTGTGGGGCACTGTCGTCGGCCTGATCCGCGGTGTCAGCGAAAGCTTCGGCCCGGTGGGCGGCGCTGCGCTGATCTATACGACGGGTTCCGCGTTCCTGGTGCTGCTGTTGGGCTTCCCGAAGCTGCGGACCTTTCCGCGCTCCTATCTCATCGTTGGCAGCCTGCTGTTCGTCGCCTACGAGATCTGCCTGTCGCTCTCTTTGGGCTACGCCGCCAATCGCGGGCAGGCGATCGAATTGGGCATCGTCAACTATCTCTGGCCCTGCTTCACCGTGATTCTCGCCATGGTCATCAATGGCCAGCGGGCCAGCGCATGGGTGGTGCCGGGCATACTGTTGTCGCTGTGCGGCATCGTCTGGGTCTTGGGTGGATCCGGCGGACTGTCCTGGGATCGCACCATCGCCAATGTCTCCAGCAATCCCCTCAGCTACGGACTGGCCTTCAGCGGCGCCATCATTTGGGCCGTCTATTGCAACGTGACCACGAGATTCGCCGACGGCAAGAATGGCGTCGCCTTGTTTTTCATGCTGACCGCGGTCGCACTTTGGATCAAGTTCCTGCTGGGCGCTGAGCCTGCCTTGACCTACACCTGGCCCGCCACGTTGGAGCTGCTGGTGACTGGCGGCGCCATGGCGGCAGGCTATGCGCTATGGAACGTGGGAATACTCAGGGGCAATCTGACCTTGCTGGCCACCGCGTCCTACTTCACTCCGGTATTTTCGACATTCTTTGCCGCCGTGTGGCTGTCGACCCGGCTGACCGCGTCGTTCTGGCAGGGCGTGGCCATGGTGACCGCGGGCTCGCTCTTGTGCTGGGCAGCGACCCGCGGCAAAGCCGCCCGGGGCGCATAGCCCCAGGCGTGTGTGCCGTAATAGAGGAGTTATTCGATCAGCACGGTCTGAGCGACCGCGTATCCGAGCGGAATCAACAAGAGTGAAGCAAATAAGGAACTGACGATCGCCGCCGAGATTTTCAGCCAGGGTTCGGACCCTGCGCTTCGAACCGTTTGAATCACCAACGCGACGATGCCCACAACCATCAAACAGCTGATTACCACTGCTACATAAGTCATGTTGTCTCCGTCCTCGCCTGATTAAAGGGGTGCGGCTGCCGCTGGGCGGTCTAGATGTTTGTATTGATTGTGCGCCTGTATTTGAGTAATAGGCCCTAGGGTTTTCCTGACGGGATATTTGGTTTGTGGCGTTTTTGCCGCGGGGTGTGCAGCATGAATTCTTGTGCGGACGCAGCATTTTCGCCCGTGTTTGCACCGACGCGTTTGCGTCGGCGCGTTTGCGCTACGATGGCGGCGTCGAACCACGCTAAAGGCCGTCCTATGCCGCAACTGCGCCCAGGCACGCGCGCCACGTTGCAAGTCAGGCAACTGATGCCGGGAGAATTCGCCTGGATCATCACCCTGTTCGATCCGGAAAGCGGCAATGTGCGCAGCACCAATTATTCGCCCAGGCGCTACGCCAGCCAGGACGAAGCTTCCATGGCGGGCAAGGCCGCCGTGATTGAATTCCTCGGTAGCGGCGGCCAGAAGGCCGCTGAACCGGGCAAGGACGTCAAGAACAAGTCCTGACCGCACCCGGTCGCGCACGCCAGCAAGCCCTCGCAAGAGGGTTTTTTTACGTCCTCGGGAACGCCGCTTGCTGGTGGGGTGGGCGGCGCATTTGGCGCCGCTCGAGGAGAAAACCATGTCCCAATCCATGCATCGGGAGCCCGGCGGGGGCGACAAGCCTGAGCCCGACGATCCCGCCTTCCCGAATAATCCGCCGCCTGACGACCCGCCGCTGGACCCGAATCGGCCTCGCAACGATCCCGACGCCATTGATCCCGTGCCGCCGCCGAACCCTCGCGCGCCGGGCACGATCGATCTGGCCTGAACGCTGCGCAAGGCGCAGGACATCATTCAAGGAGGTTTTATGCGTTCCATTTTGTTGTGGCTGCTTGGCGTGCCCATTCCCATCATTATCTTGCTGGCGCTTTTCTGGCATTGACTGCGAGATTTTCCTGCCGCGGCGGCGGATGTCGACGCGGTCGCGATGAACCATGAACAAGGAACCTATCCATGGAAAACGCATCTTCATTGAGTCAGCCGTACGCGGGTGGCGTGCCGCCGAGAGAATCCGCCGTGTCCGCTGTGTCTTGGGCCGCCGTGATCGCCGGCGCGGTCATTGCCGCAGCGCTTTCGCTGGCGCTGTTTGCCGGCGGCACGGGTCTGGGCTTCCTTTCGGTTTCGCCCTGGAGCGGCGAGGGCGTGTCGGCGCCTGCGATAGGCGTCGGCCTCATCGTGTGGCTGCTGGTGACGCAGATTGTCGCCTATGGCATAGGTGGCTACGTCACGGGGCGGCTGCGCACCAAATGGGTCGACGTGCATTCGGACGAGGTCTATTTCCGCGACACGGCGCACGGCTTTCTGGTGTGGGCGTTGAGCGCGGTCGTCAGTGCGGTGCTGTTGGGCGCGTCCATCGCGACCCTGGCTTCCGGCGTGGCGAAGGCGGGTGCTTCCGTTGCGGCGGGGGGCGGGACGGCCGCGACGGCCGCGGCTGCGGCAGGCGGGGGCGATGGAATGGCGCAGGTCCGTGGCTACTTCTCGGATGCCTTGTTGCGTCCGGAACGGCCCGATGCCGGCGCTGATCGCGGCGGAGCGAGGGATGAGGTGGCCCGCATCGTGGCGATGAGCGTGGCGCGCGGCTCCATGACGGGCGATGACCGCGACTATGTCGTGAAGGTGGTGGCTGCGCAGACCGGCATGGAGCCGGCAGCGGCGCAGCGCCGCGTCGATCAGGCCGTGCAGAACGTGAAGCAGGCCGCCGACGACGCCAGGCAAAAGGCCAAGGAGGCCGCGGACCAGGCGCGCAAGGCCGCGGCCGCATTCGCGCTGTGGGGATTCGCCTCAATGTTGATCGGCGCCTTCGTGGCCAGCCTGGCGGCGACCTGGGGCGGCAGGCGGCGTGATGCGGTGCGCTTGCCTTGATGCTGGGATGGATTGGTCAGCGCGCCCGAGCCGCAAAGCAAAAGGCCCTCGCCGAAGCGAGGGCCTTTCTTGATTCTGGTGGCGTATCCAGGACGCGGACAATGGAGCTATTGATCTGCTTTCGTGCAGGTCCAATCGGGTTGAGCGATCCGTTCAGGCTGGCGTTGCGTGTAGCCGCAGGCCCAACGCCCGCGACACCTTCAGGATGGTCGAGAAACCGGGATCACGATCCCCTGAAAGCGCCTTATAGAGGCTCTCGCGCGACAGGCCCGCATCCTTGGCCACCTGAGTCATGCCCTTGGCGCGCGCGATGTCGCCCAAGGCCTTGGCAATGAACGCGGCGTCGCCTTCGCTTTCCTCGATGCAGGCGTCAAGGTAGAGGGCCATTTCCTCTGGCGTACGCAGCCGCTCGGCGACATCGTACTCACGTGTGTTGAGTTTCATGGCGTATTGCTCCAGTGGATTCGCGTAAGCGGTCACGTTCGGCGGCAGAGGGAGCCTACTGCTGAACGTCACCACATTTGCAGCTGCTCTGCCAACGCGTAGGCAAGGTCTATATCCCGCTGTTGGTTGGATTTGTCACCCCCAACCAACAAGATGATGATTGTGCAGTCTTCGCGCTCCGTGTAGTAGACCCGATAGCCGGGTCCGACATCGATGCGCATCTCAGACACCCCTTTCTTCAGATTGCGGTGGTCACCGGGGTTACCGCGGGCCAGGCGCTGGATGCGCGCTTGAATTCGGGCGCGTCCGGATAAGTCCTTCAGCGACGATTCGAAATCGTCGTAGTTGACTGTGGTGCGAATAGCTTTCATGCGGAGCATCCATAGATCCTCACGCGAAGCTTCGGGCTGTCACTAGTGTAGCCAATGGGCTACGCTCTTTCAATCGGTATGTAAAAGCCAGCGTGATCCTCGATGGGTACGTGCATCGACCTACTGCAATCGTCATTTCTGTCAGTGCATGAGGGGGGGGCTCGAGTGCACAGAGATATGCAGGCGCCAGAACGAAAAAGCCCGGAACCACCTAGGTGGTTCCGGGCTTTGAATTCCTGGTGGCGCATCCCTGATTCGAACAGGGGACCTGCGGATTATGATTCCGCTTCCAACGTGTGCTTTATTGATGCTTTTTCTTAGCAATCAATGGCTTATCTTGAATTGGATGCGCTTTAGGTGCGCATAGCCTAGCTATGCCGTTGACACTTGGTTGACGGCTTTGCGAAGACGCTAGTTGAACAAAGCTTGGCGGCCCGCACATTGGAGGATTAGGAACCTTCCTTTAACCCTCGCCAATTCTTCATCGCTTCGAGGCGTTGTTCCAACGCTTCGACAGCAATCCCCGAGGCTATTAGGGGCCAAATGGTGCCACCATCCTCCCGCTTCCCCGCCACGAATGCGACCCACGCATCTGAGTACGCCTGCCACCTCTCATGTGAAACGTTGAAGCAGGCGAGGTCAGCATCGTCCAAGCGCAGCCTTATTGCTGTTGCAATGTCATCAACTCGAGCTTTAGCATCTGCAATCGCTTGTGCTGCTACGTCATTCATCTGAAGCTGCGTTAAAGGCGCGCCAGGCTGAAGCGTTTCAGAGATCAATTCATCAGCGGCCTTCAAGAAAGATACGCAGCTTTCTAGGCATCGCCCCACTTCTTCAAAGCCAATTTCATAGGCCGACGCCATCTCGTGACAGATGATGTGTCTAAGCTCAAACGTTCGCGCCATGTCTAGGTAGACTTGATCGGGATCCTTGAGAATAGGGAGCGTCGGCTTACCCATGACTTCATGAGCAAAGCGATCCGTGACTTTTCGTAATTCGTGTAGGAACCCGAAGCCAAGCAGGTTAGACATGATGCTATCGATGTGATCAAGCCTACTCAACGAGACGCCATGGGCCACTAACTCTCCAACGGTTATGGTTTTGCCATGGACTGCCCTGATGATTGAAAAATCAAGCTTTATTGAAGCGGCGGGCTTCTCCGCGTTGCTGAGGTACGGTTCGCCAGCATCAATAAGATCCTTGACCGCCAGTCTGAAGTACCCCTCCACGCAAGCAATTAGCGCGACTGGGAAATATCGAATAAGTTCGTGCTGCGAAGGATCGTGCTGAGAGAATGCTTGTTCGAGGGAAAACAGTCGGAGAGGTAACTCAGACATTGCAGAGCCAAAGCGCCGACGTTTTCGAACGTCTGCTATCTCTTGGATCATGTCTCGCGTGCGGCTCATGACGGGCGGGCCTATTGGTTGCGTCGAAACTGCGATATTCGCCGATGGCCTTGCCACAATCAATGGTGGATGCGCTGTTGTTCAGCGAATTTACTTCGCATTTGCTACTAGGGATGGCATTCGGCTACGCTCGCACGGTTGCCATTGTTGGTAAATTCCAATGAAACCTCGACGTTCCTTTGTAGCTAGATCTTTTCCCACTCGAGGGGACGTTACCCAAGAGATACGACCCTCGGGCCGAGCGGACGTATCTTCTTATTTGTCCTATGCACTTTTGATCCTGTATGTGCTTGCCAGTGTATCGGCTACCAAGGACCAGATGTTGTTGGTCCCGAACAATGGGGTCCAACTCCCCTTGGTTGGTGTCACCGTTTCTGTTGTTGGTTTTTATCTACTGAGCCCACTGATTGTTCTGGTGGGTCATCTGGTAACGCTGCGAAAAATTCCTCAAACATTTCCGAACATTACCCTTGTCCGGGTTCGTTCGAAATACGAGCAGCTTAACCGTAGTAGTGACTACATCATGTGTATCAGCCTGCTCTTTGCCGGGCCGATCACTCTTTTCTTCATTACCTACAGATTTGCCGCCTATCAAAGCCCGCTTCTTTTTCTTCTTCAGGTAGCTGCCCTGGTTTACGCATGCTACGCATCTGCGGTGCGCTATCAAGAGATTCTGCATAAGAATCGTCCAGTAGGTGCAATCGTTCGATGGACGTTCTGTATAGCAAGTGTCCTCTTGAGCGCGTGGGTCCTTCTCGCCGCTGACGTGATCCTCGCGCCCGCTAAGTACTCCATAACTCTTTGGCTCAAGGCGCGTACAGCTTGGTTGAGCGATGCGGACGGTGGGGCTGCACCATGGATACCGCATATTCGCATCGACCGCGCAACGCCCATCTGGACGGGAAGCGTTAAAGGCGATGACAGTCTTGCGCAGTACAGTGGAAGCGTTGACTCAGATGATCTGTTTATGACGCGTGGGGTAGCTTTGGATTTGCGTTCCAGAAATCTCAGATTCCTGGATCTCAGCCAGCAAGTCATTCCTAGAATTTGGGCTCACGGTGCCGATCTGTCAGGAGCCAACCTTTCATTTACGCGGTTGTATGGATCTGTCTTTGTTGACACTAACCTTCGCGGAGCCAATTTTGATATGGCGTCGCTGGACGGCTCGTCGTTCATGCATATGACGATCGATGGGGCGAGTTTCCGACATTCGCGATTGAGGGGCACCATCTGGGATAGCGTCGTAATCAACGACGCGGCTTTCGAGTTCGCCGAGCTTTCTCTCGCATCGCTGTATGGTGTAGAGCTCAACCGTGTCCTTATCAAGGGTTCAAACCTTACCGCCATTTCGTTTTTTGAAACCAAGGCTGAAGAACTTGCGATTGGCTACCGCGAGCCATACAAAATTGTCATGGCACGCGAGTCAGATTCGCTGATGCGGGATACTGCGCCAATTTTCGATGTGTCTCCTCAAGCTGCTTTGGCCGAAATCGCAAAGCCTTTGTGTCGGCCGAACATTGATGTTGGTTGGTCATATGCGTGGCTCAACTTTGAGCGGCTCAAAAGCATGACCCAAGATGTAGAGCCCGAGGTGGCATCCGCGTTGCGATGGCTGTTAAAGCAAGAACAATGTAAAGACCTGCCACGTCGTGAATGGCGCATTTCGGCTGATGAGGATGCTGGAGCAGGTCAATAGCCAGGGAAGGAAGGGGGTGCGCTGCCTACTAGGGTGCTAGCGGGTTCAAGCTCTTTGCTGTTTCAAGATGGTCGGGCGCCAGGTGCGCATATCGCATCGTGGTCTTTAGGTCTTGGTGACCGAGTATTCGTTGCAAGGTAAGAATATTGCCCCCTTTGATCATGAAATGGCTGGCGAACGTATGGCGGAGGACATGGGTAAGCTGTCCCATCGGCAACAGGATGTTTGCCCGCTCGACTGCTTCCTTGAATGCGCCGGTGCAACTCGTGAAGATCCCCGCTACGCTAGGGTGTCTCGCTTGATGCGCAGAAATTTCATCTTCTAGTGTTCTGACGATAGGGACTGCCCGGGCCTTTCCTGTCTTCGTACGCGCAAACTGAATCAAACCATTGCGGACCTGCTGAGGCCTTAGACCTTCCGCTTCGCTCCATCGTGCACCGGTTGACAAGCAGATCCGAGACACCAAGGCGACATGCAGATTCGTAGACCTATCAAGTTCACTGAGGAGCGTCGAGATTTGACCCGAGGTCAGATATGACAGCTCATTTTCCTGAACTTTGAACTGTCGCAGCTCTTTGAGCGGGTTGTCCCGCTTCCAGGCTCCGAGTCGGATCAGCTCGTTGAACATGGCTCGCATGTAGGCGTGCTCTCGATTCATCGTGTTCAAGGCGACGCCCGAATCTAGACGTTGAGTGCGGTACGCAGCAAACGCCTGCGCATCGAATTCACTAACGATGGGGTTCTTCAGGGACGCTATGGCTGCGCAGATTCGTTTGTACGTATCCTCTCCTGCTCGAAGCTCTTTGCCATGGTGATCGAACCAAAATCTCGCAAGCTCATCCAGCCTGCGCAAGTCCCTTTTTTCGGGCATCCATTCGGCGTCGTTGTTGGAATTTGACTTGACCCACGTCTCCCAATTTTTGGCTTCTGCCTGGGTGCGAAAAGTCTTTCGTAATCGTTTTGCACCTCTGCCGCCCGGCTGAATGTCGACCTGCCACCCTGCGTTAGTCCTCTTAATCGCCATCTGCGTATCCTAGTTTCGGGCCTTGATGGAGGACTTTGATACACGCTGAGGCGCCATCGACTTTTCCACTTCTTCTTCCATGGCGAGCTCTTCCGCACGCTGTCGGTCAATGATCTCGTCCGTATCACGGTGGTATACGCGTAGGCGTAACACGGACTCTTCCACGTGGGACCGCTGGTGCCGAAGCAATTTCTGCATCAACTGAGTGTGAGCTTCTTTGCCAAGCATCTTTGGCAGTAGGTCGCAACGAATCCATTGACCAAGCCCCATTTCGGCTTCAGCCAACTCAACGCTGGTCACTTCGCCGCCTTTCTTTTCTTGAGCATTGGCAACCATTTCATCCCAGGCGATGGTGGCTGCTTGCTGGCAGGCTTTGAAGTAATTAGCGGTGGCCTCCTGCTCATTGGTCGGCAATTCGCCCTTTGGAAGTCGACCCGGATAAGACAGGCCAGCAGGGGCTAGGTGGCCAGCATCTTCGTCGCTAATGCCTGTTACGAGCCAGAAGGCGTACTGAGGATAGGTAGTACATAGCGCTTCCAGCATTTCCAGTGTCGGGTTCTTCAGACCAGAGACAAATTGGCGCCACTTAACTGCTTTGGTGCCGGTCAGTTCTTCCAGTCGTGTCCAATGCGGCCGTCCCCTCAAAACGGCGCGGATTAGCTGACGCATCCTAAGTTCGATGTCGTACTTGACATGGCTTTTCATTGATCGTAGCATCCTAAAAAGTGTACTAAAAGTACACATAAGCGTACCGTTAGTACGTATTTTGGGCCACATAAGTGGTGGTGATGCGGATTATAGGGTTGGCAATTGATGTTGGATAGCACGCTGCAGGTGGGGATTTCTGTGTTGGCACCGCTGATGGCCGTAGACGCCTTTGCAGCGTTGATCGGCCTAGAAGCGTCGGTTGTTCGCGCTCAGGTGCATCGAGGCTATTGGCCCACGGTCAAGGTTGGAAAGCGTTTGCTGGTCAATGTAGAGGCCGTTCGGCTTAAAGCCGCTGAGCGCGGTGCGGAGTACGCGCTATGACTTGGCAAACGGTCGCTGAGGTTTTGGGCTTGAGCACTGTTTTCTCTCTGTCTGGGTCGAGCGTGGCCGGCGCTCTCGCGCCTGCTCCTTGTGGCCTTGACCGGGCTGCGAGGGATGTCTGTTCGCACGGGCAGGCGCTGAGTGACGCAGCCGCAGCCCCCGGAGCGGAGCGAGGAGGTGCGGCAGAGGCGCGAAGCGCCGCTGCCTCTTACGTACCAGTTACACGTAAAGTTGGTCTCACGGCTGAGAAAAACAACGAGAAAGCCCAGGTCTTCGCGCATGGTTCCCATCTTTATTGACTGGGTGACGATGAGACAAGATTGGCCGGAAGGAGGCTTACCCGTCCTAAATGGCGGCCATGTCGTTCGCATCGACCCTGACGGCGCGGTTGAGTGGCGAGTCGATCAGCGCCTCGAATTAGAAGGTTCATACGACAGCCAGGTGGCAATCCGATGTGATGGCCATCGTGTGGAGTTCAGCGGGAATATTTCTCGCTATAACCGCAGAGATAACCTTTTTGGCTATCAATGGCGGGAGACGATTGATCGAATTAATAATTTGCTCAATCTTTACTCAATACCGCCATTTACCAGAGGGAAATTATTCCGCTTTGCCGACACGGGCTGGACTTGGACCGGAGCACGGGCGTCTAGGATCGACGTAACTATGAACTATGCAACATTTTCATCTGAGTCGGCTCAAGCGGTTATGTCGTCGTTGGCGGGGCATCACATTGGACGGCAGAAAGGCATCTTGCGACCAGATGGGGCCACCATCGAATATGGTGCAGGAAGTAAATACGTGTACGGGAAGATATACGTGAAGGCCGTAGAGTTTGAGCGTCATGCGAATCGGAAGTCAGGCTCTCACGTCGATTCAGAGGTGGTGGATTTTTGTAGGAATTACGGAGTGCTGCGTGAGGAATTCGGGCTGAAAAGTCGATTCTTGACGCAGCGTGGACTAGCTTATTTGGGCGCTATCAATCAAGAGGAATTGAATAACGTATTTTTGGAGCTTTCTCAATTTCGGAGATTTGAAAACGTGGAATAAGAGAGTTTTGATGACTTGCCCCGCCATTTGCGCGCTACCTATGTGAGTTGGCAGCATGGGTTTCCACAAGGGCTTTCAAGAGCGACCTTTTATAGGCACCGAAGTCAACTTCTCAAGTATGGAATTGACATCTCTGTTCCCTCAAACGTGTCACGTCTACCTATTCGGGTAAAGACCGTCGAAGTTGCGGCGCTAGAAGCGCCAGACTGGTATCGACGAAAGTACGGTTAATTTTTTTCGCGCCGGAAGTCGCCAATCCGGGGTTCGCGTAAATAGGCGATAAGGATGAATTGAAATGGCCGTTGAAAAATGCAAGATCATGGGTGTCAAGTTCTTCGCCGGAAATATCGATGGGAAAAACATTGACTCCGGAAAAGTATATATCGAAGAAGCACTTGATTTCACAAAGGGCCGCGCCAAAGGCTATGCGAGTCAGGAATACAGCTTGGGTAACGCAGAAGCCGCCCAGGCCATCATGCACAACGAGTTTCCGTTCGTCGGGGAAGTCGAGTTTATGCGAGTCACGAACGGAGATGTCACAAAGAATATTGTGATGCACATCCGTCCAACTGAACGCGTTGTGGACGGAAAAAGCGCAAAGGCATGAGCTCGCGGATAACGAGGAGCGTCTTGTATGGCTGGTGAGTTTGCTTCTGTGATTATCTGCGTGCCAGCCGCGACGGGGGTGCGCGGACCATGTCCAGAGGGGCTTGTTCAGTCAGTGCAGGAAGTGTTCTTAATACCTGCGTCCGAGGCCGGTGCCATTCAAGCCTTTCTACAGCCTTTTGATGCATCGGTGGCAGGCGGATTCTTCATGTCGTCGATGGCAATCACGGTGGCGATCTGGTTCGCGGCATGGGGTGTAGGCAATGTAGTGCAAGCAGTTCGTCGTTTTTAGGCCAACCGGGGGGCCTTTTTACCCCGTTTTTTTGAGGTTCGTATGAAGATTTTCTCGAAGATTGTTGGGACGGTAGTTGCAGTGACGGCTTCGAGCGCTGCGCTGGCGCAAGAGGCCTCGACGCCTCTCGATTTTACGTCGCTGACCAGCAGCATTGATGTTAGTTCGGTGGTGAGCGCCATTATGGCCGTTGCGGCGGTCATGGTCGGTGTGCACCTCGCCTGGAAGGGCGTGCAGTTCATCATGCGCGCCGTCAAGGGGGCTTGACGAGCCGGGTAGTAGAGAAGCGGGGGGCAATTTGCCCCTCTTTTTTTATGAAATTGAATAGTTCGCATATGAGCCGAGGAAAATGATGACTCTATGGAACATGATCTTTTTCGTCTGGGGGATTGTATGCGGCTCGCTTATTGTCGTTGGATTGCGGGGCTAGCGGCGCTGATATCCGCCGCATCAGTGAGTGCACAAACTTCCGTAGTTCCATATACAGGTGGAGTCAATCTCGCCGTCAACGACGCCTTTACTTATGTCCTCAATAAACGAGGGTATGGGTCCAAAGACCCGCGAGCGTATATGACCAAGAGAAATGTGGAAAGACGGCTTACGGCGGTTGCGAATGCGACTACGGTTGGAGCCAAAATACCTTGGCTGAAACTGGCAGGGCGCTTGGCGACTCCGCTGATGGTTGGAAAGGCTGTCTGGGAATTGTGGGATGACTATCGTTGGTCAGATTTGAAAGACGACGAAAGCGGTCAGCGTTCAGTCACGGTGTCTTATCGTATCGGTAATGAAAATGGCCCTATTGGCGTCTATCCAGGAAATGCTGCGCTTTTTGAAATGGCGCCGGGCTCATACAACTTTCAACAACCAACTTCTCCATACACGATAATGACTTATCGGCGTGCAGATTTTCCTTGTCCGGAGACTGGATACTGCTCGGTTACAGGCAATGCCCCTGCATATTTCGATAGAACAATGACTACTCCGTTGGGCAATGATCAATTGCCGGTCGACAAAAAATACTGGGGAAAAGTGGCTGCGCAGAATGCGGGAGATATTCCTGATCGGTTTACCAAGGCAATTTATCGCTGGTACGGAGGCGAGCCGATTGATCTCAGTGAGCAGGTTACGCAGATTGTGGAGCTAGAGAGGGCCATTGATGATCTTCGGGAGCAGATGAGCGCTCTTGCGAAATCGAATGAGGCGATTCCGGATCATGTCTTAGCTTCTTTGATCAATCAACTTTGGATGGAAGTTTCGAGTATGGACGGCTCGTTGCCATATTCTCGTGCCAATCCCGTTCTCGCTTCCGATATTAGGGCTGCACGCGACTCTGGGTCTGGGGTTCAGCCGAAGATGGAGGACCTATTCTCAGATCCTCTAAATGATGGTTTGGTCAAGATTATTCCCGACGCTGAGGTGGGTGGTGGCGATGGTGGGGGATTGGATCCTACACCAGGTGGAGGGGTTGAAGTTGATTTTGGGCCAGATCCAAATGTGCCTGCCCCGGAATTGGAGAAAATACCCACTGCTCAAATGATTATGCAGCCAATGTTGGACTTATGGCCGGAGTTAAGAGAGGGGAAGTTTGCGACCGACCCAGGGCAATGTCCGGTAGGCAGTTTCCTACTGTTTGGGAAAGAGCACGTGATGAGCCAGCATTGCGTTCTTTTTGAAGAAAACCGAGGCTTGATAGCGGTAGCTATGGTCGCTATGTGGTCTGTCCTCTCCCTGGTGATCGTGTTGCGTGCTTGACCAAGCTGCTAGGAGGTAATCATGTTCGGCATATTGGTGTCAGCCTTATTCTCCATTTTGGGATGGCTGGTTCGGTCAATCCTGGTGAAATTTGTACTATTTTTTGGCTTGTTTTTTGTGACGACGGAGTTTATGGCAGTGTTGATTCCAAGTCTGCCGGGTTCTGACGATCTGTTTGGTGCCATCGGCTCTTTGCCGCCTTCAATGAACTATTTTATGAGTGTGTTTCAAGTGCCATTTGGGCTGTCGGTGTGCTTCAGCGCGTTGGTGACACGATTCGTTGTTCGCCGCATTCCCTTAATCGGTTAAAAGATATGGCGATTAACGCGTATACGGGGCTTATGGGTACAGGGAAGTCATATGAGGTGACTCTCAACGTGGTTCTGCCTGCAATTCTAAACGGACGTCGCGTAGTGACGAATATCGATGGGGTCGATGAAGAAAAAATACACGATTATTTGAAATCAAAAAACCCGAAGCATGAGGGTGAGTTTGGAAAGATCGTTCATATTCGGAATGAAGATGTTGAGCGACCGGGCTTCTTTCCAAGAGAGGATGGCGATTCAATAGTGCATCCTGGTGATTTGGTGGTGATTGATGAGGCTTGGATTTTTTGGGCGACAGGGAAGAAATTAAGTCATGAGCACATGAGTTTTTTTCGTCTCCATAGACATTACGCGCACGCTGAGAGTGGAGTGACGTGCGACTTAGTGGTGATTTTTCAAGCCATAAGTGATGTGCATCGTTCATTGCGAAATGTTGTGGAAGTGAATTTTCGAACGACGAAGCTTAAAACACTGGGTCTTGCTCGGTCCTACCGGATTGAGTGGTGGGACGGCGGTAAGCAGACGAAGGCGGCGTCCTTGGGTTTTAGAGTTACTCGCTACGTGCCTGCCGTGTTTCCGCTCTATAACAGCTATAACGGTTCGGCTGGTATCGAGTTATCAGTCGATTCGCGACAGAATATTTTCAATAATCCTAGATTGTGGATGTATGCCGTTGGGCTGTTCATAGTTGCTGGATACTCGGTATGGTGGCTATGGACTTTTTTTCATCCGAAACCGGATGGGCCTAAGGGTACTGAGCCTTCGTCTTCTGTTGTCTCTGGACGTCAGGTGAAGGAAGGCTCATTTACGAAGGATGTCAGTTCAACCGTGACGGAGCGTCGCATTGGAGGAGCAGTGACGTTGCCCGGTGAGAAATTGATCGTGGTTGTAGATCGCTTAGGGAGGTTTAGTTATGACACCACCTACGAATATAGTGGGACAGGTATTTTTTTGGTGGGACAGCATAAGGCCAAAAGAATTGATGCCTCTCCCTTCGCAGACTGATGTTCTTGAAAGATGAGTTCGCTATGAAACTCTGGTTCGTAATAATTATTGCCTTGCTGTGCGGTCCTGCGTGGACTCAGCCTCTTCCTGGCGTTGATCCAAAGGTTGGCCCCATTGCAGGGAGGGTCTACGTTGATCCAGAGCGTTGGAATACGGCAAGGTCAGCTCAGTTTGAGAATGTTGATCAGCTATTAGGCTCTCTCGATTCTAAGACGAATAATTTTCCCGGTGTGGGATTCGATCTGACATCCGTGCCGCTGTCGGAAGTGATCCAACTGTACTTTTCGGAGGTTGCTCGGGCACCATATGTCATCTGCTCAGAGGTTCTTTCTGACAAACGATTCGTAAGCCTGCGTGCGACTGGAAAAGCCTTGGATAGAGCGATGATGATTGCTCTCTTGGACACGAATGGATTGGCGTTAAACACCGTTGCTGGAATTGCTACCGTCTGCCTGAAACCACCCCAGTTGACTGAAGAACAGAAGGCGGCGAGAAATGGTAAGGTCTTCAGCTATCAGCCTAAGTATCGTTCAGTGGCCGATCTGATTAGAGTGGCGACGCCGTTGGTTGTGGGCGTCTTTGCAAACGGAAACACCGGAGAAGGAAATTCCCTGTCAATGTTGGGAGGGCGTAGTTCGTCTGCGACTACAACGCTTCCCACCCGCGAGATCGATGAGGTCTTGGTCTTTAGTGGGAATGAAAGGCAGATCGCAAGGTTGAAGGAGATTATGGCTGCCTTGGATGTTCCGTCTTCTTCGGTCATAGTTAGAGCCGTGCTCTACGAAGTGTCCGATTCAGCTATGGAGGCCTCGGCACTAAAAGTCATTGCAGACTTGGTGAATGGTAAGGTGGGTGTTTCGATCGGTGGTGCGGGGCTTTCTGGAAATAGCTTATCCATCTCGTCAACGAGTCTCGACTTCGTGGCGTCGATGATTTCAGAAGACTCTCGGTTCAAGATCTTGACCAGGCCATTCTTGCGTGTTCAGAATGGCAAGTCAGCGCGATTTCAAGTTGGCCAGGATGTGCCAGTTGTGGGGGAAATCTTGTTCAACCCAAACGGGCAGTCAGCCCAGAGCTTCAAGTATGTGAGTTCGGGAGTAATTTTTGAGGTCGCCGCCCATATTAGAGAAAACGCTATCAGTTTGGATATTGTCCAGACAGTTTCGAACTTCGTGAAGACCACGGTTGGAAATTCTGAGAACCCTACGGCGAACAAAAGGGAGATTTCAACATCGTTGACCCTGGGCGATGGGGAGATTGTGATCCTGGGGGGATTGAGCGATGAGCAGCGCGAACGCTCGGCACAAGGACTGTTTGGATGGAATTTCGCGAAATCGGAGGGTACGCGCAATAGTCAACTGGTCCTGGTATTACAGGCACAACGGGTGTGAGCGGCTAAGGATTGTGCGAACGCATTACCGATTGCACAATGTGGTCTGGTCAGCTCCCTGACAAGACTCCTGAAGGAGAGGGATATGAATTGGACGTTGGTTTTTGCCTGCGCGCTGTTGTTGCTGTGCGCTCTGATAGTTGCGACGCCAGCGGTCTATCGCACATTGCGCGAGGTGGTGGCAAAGGGCGAATGGCCGCAGCGCTCCGCACTTCCTGGGCCAAGGGGGCGTCGCGGCAGGATTCGCATGTCTAAAGCTGATCAGGAGGCGTTCGCACGGGCGCTTATCGATCCCCCCGAGCCTAACGCAGCGCTAAAAAGGGCATTCAAACGCCGTAACGAGCTTTTGAAGCGCTCAAATGGATCTGATAGCTAAGTCCGGTGAATTGCCTAAGCCATCGCATGCGCCACGGCTTTGATGGCATGCTAAGTTAGGATCTGATCAGCGCATGCTGAACAACGCATCAGACTGGGGCGCGAACAAGAGGGTGATCGAAGTTCAACGGAAGGGGGGTATCAATTCCCCGACATCGTTCAAGATACCTGCCCGCTTCGCAATTTCGACAGCTTTTTCCCGGGAACGAGTCAGGTATGGATTGGCTGGCTTAACGATCACGAGAGCGGTATAGGTGCCGACTTTCGACTTCGCCTTTTCTTTCATCGGCTCGGTAGCTGGCTGGTCGTGATCGGTTTTTGTAGTGCGATCTCGGCTCGCTTCGACGTTCGCGGGCGGCTCGCCTTTGGGTCTAGTAGGGCGCGTATCGATCACAAAGCGAATGATCTTTGCTCCGTCCGGACGGGTGGAGGTTCGTTTGCGTATCGTGGCCATGCATTGATTTTCGCACCAGCAGAGATTGACCGATAGTGCTGAGAGCCGACCCTGCAATGGGGCTCTGCCTATTGAGGTCTATGTAGTGGGCATGGCATGACTTAGGACGACCATTAGAACCGCCGTTGACACTTCGTCGACAGTCTTCCGGCAAAAACAAAAACGCCACCTTGGTGGGTGGCGTTAATGCCCTGATTTAACAGGAGAATTCTGGTGGCGCATCCCTGATTCGAACAGGGGACCTGCGGATTATGATTCCGTCGCTCTAACCGGCTGAGCTAATGCGCCATTTCGATCAATCTCTGAATTTGCGTCACATCTGTGTCGCAATCAGTGATCAACGAAGAACGAAATTCTAGCATGAAATTTTTGGCGTGCGCAAGCGGCCAGGACTCGAATTTCAAGCAAACACTTCAGGCATCCCGCGCCAGCCGGATCCCGGAGAACTGCCAGCGGGCTTCGGGCGGGAAAAAATTGCGGTAGCTGGGGCGGATATGGTCCCTGGGCGTGGCGCAGGAGCCGCCCCGCAACACATACTGATTGCACATGAACTTGCCGTTGTATTCGCCCACCGCGCCGCTGTCGGGCTTGAAGCCGGGGTAAGCGTCGTAGGCGCTGGAAGTCCATTCCCAGGCATCGCCGAACAGTTGCACGGGGCCGCCCGACCCATTGCGCGCGGGGGCGGGACGCGTGTCCAGGTGGCCGTTTTCCAGCATGTTGGCGCGTGTGGTCAGCGCGCCTTCGGGCAGTTGGCGGGCGGCATGTTCCCATTCCGCTTCGCGCGGCAGCCGCACGCGCGCCCAGCGCGCGTAGGCATCGGCTTCGAAGTAGCTGATGTGCGTCACCGGGGCCTGCAGCTCCAGTTCCTGCATGCCGCGCAGCGTGAAGACGCGCCAGTCGTCGCGCTGTCCTTCCCAGTAGAGCGGCGCGCGCCAGCCTTCGGCGCAGGCCAGGTCCCAACCCAGCGACAGCCAGAGCTCGGGGCGCTTGTAGCCGCCGTCGCGGATGAAGGCCAGGTACTCGTGCTGGGTCACCAGCCGGTCGGCCAGATGGAACGGGGCCAGCAGCACGTCATGGGCGGGGCCTTCGTTGTCGAAACCGAAGCCGTTGCCATCATGGCCGATGCGGGCGATGCCGCCGGCGTAGCGGGTCCAGCCGGCGGGCGTGGCAGGCGGCAGCGCAGGCGTGCCGGGCGCCACGTAGACGGGCTTGAGCGGATTGGCCGACAGCATGTGCTTCAGGTCGGTCAGGATCAGTTCCTGGTGCTGCTGCTCGTGATTCAGGCCCAGTTCCAGCAAGGCGTCGAAGGCGGGGTCGTTGCCGCCCAGGCGCGAGATCAGCTCATGCATGGCGCCGTCCACATGGCGGCGGTAATGCTGCACCTCCGTCAGCGCGGGACGCGACAGCAGGCCGCGGCGCGGACGCGGATGCTTGGCGCCGACGGCGTTGTAGTAGGAGTTGAACAGCATGCGGTACTGCGGATGGAAGACTGAATAGGACGGATGAAAGCGCGCCAGCAGAAAGGTCTCGAAGAACCAGGTCGTGTGGGCCAGATGCCATTTGACCGGGCTGCAGTCCGGCATGGATTGCACCTGGCAATCCTCGGGGCTCAGGGGGGCGGCCAGGGCCGTGCTGGTCGAGCGCACGGCGTCGTAGCGGTCGTGCTGCCCCGCCTGGCCGGCAGCGTAAGGTCCGGTGGCGGGGTGAGTCAGCAGGCACGCAGGTTCCATGGCGATCCTCCAGTGGCGTTGAGGGTGGGCCGCGCTTTACGCGCGGGCGCTGAAAATCGAAAACCAGCCGCGGGAATCCGACCAGTGCGCGACGTCGCGGTAGCCGGCGCTTTGCAGCAGGTCGGCGAACGCTGGCGGGGTGAACTTGTAGGAGTTTTCGGTGTGGATGCGTTCGCCGGCGCTGAATGCGCGCGCGCCGCCGGGCCAGGCCACGCGCACCGCGCGCCGCGCTTCCAGGTGCATTTCGATGCGCGAGCTGGCGCTGTTGAACAGCGCCACGTGGCGCCAGTCGTCCACCTCGAAATCGGCGTCCAGCACGCTGTTCACGTGCCGCAGCAGGTTCAGGTTGAAGGCCGCGGTCAGGTGCAGCGCGTCGTCGTAGGCGGGCTCCAGCACCTGCTTGGGCTTGACACGGTCCACCCCCACCAGCAGCCCGCCGCCCGCACATTGTTCGCGGATCCGCCGCAGCATGGCATGCGCGTCCTCGGGACTGAGATTGCCGATGCTGGAGCCGGGGTAGAAGAACAGCCGCTGTTCGGCCGGCACGCTGGCGGGCAGGGCCAGCGCGTGGGTGAAGTCCTGGCCGATGGCGGTGATCTGCAGATCGGGATACGACAGCTGCAGGCGGCGCACCGCGGCTTGCAGGTAATCGGCCGAGATGTCGATGGGCACGTAATGGCGCGGGCGCAGGCTGGGGAACAGGCGTTCGGCCTTGACGCAATCGCCCGCGCCCAGGTCTATCATCGACAGCACCGGGCCGATGTGGCGCGCGATGTCGGCGCCGTGGCGCTGGAAGATCTCCGACTCGCAGCGCGTCGGATAGTACTCCGGCAACTGCGTGATGGCGGTGAAGAGCGCCGAGCCCAGCGCGTCATAGAGGAACTTGGGATCGATGTGCGCGTGACGCGCCAGCAAGCCATCGCGCAATTCGACTTGCTCGGCGCTGGCAGGCTGCGGTTCTTGCGCGATGAACTTCGGCGCGGCGGGGGCAAACAGTGCGGAAGGCGAGACCATGCGTCCTGTTCCTTTTCTGTCGCCGGGCCACCCCTGGCGGACACGTCCCCAATGGGACGGCAAGCGCTTGGGATGCACGGCGTTGGGAGGCCCAGACCAGGCGGTTCTGGCGCATTGCAAAGGTCTATTGTGGCCGCCAGGGCAGGGCCGGTGTCAAGCGCCAAGCCGCTGAATGCAATGGACTTTTACGAATTCGAAATAGGAGTGAGAATGCCTGCGCCTACGTCCGGGCGTGGTCGTCCGACACGTTTGCTTGCATTGAAATATCGGTTTACGGCTGGTTGCCAAAGCTCTGGCGGGGGCGGCAGATGATGGTCACAATGGGGCCACGCAATGCGCAGCCCCGTCCGGGAACGCGGCATGCTGCATTGCGTCAGGCGGCCCGACTCCGCGAGGCCCACAACGACAAGGAGCGACGATGAACCGTAAGCACCAACGCGCCGAAATGGCCCTGCACCGTGAACGGGTGAGCGACAGCTTCCATGAACTGCTCGCCGGTACGGAAGACCTCCTGCGGTCGACGGCTACGTACACAGGCTCCGAGATCGAGGCGGCACGCGCGCGCCTGAAGCGCCAGGTGGCCGAGGCGCGCGAGTCCGCCGGCGATTGGGAGGGCGCGGCGCGGGAGCGCGCGCCCCTGCCGTTACGTGCTTCCAACGTCCATGGCCAGCTTCAGGAGATCGTTCGCCCAGCCTACGAAATTAGAGGTCAGACATGAGTTTCCCCATCGCCATTATTGGCACCGGCATTGCCGGTCTTTCTGCCGCACAAACCCTGCACGATGCAGGGTTAGCCGTACAACTGTTCGATAAAAGCCGTGGCAGCGGCGGGCGCATGGCCAGCAAGCGCAGCGACGCCGGCGCTCTGGACCTGGGCGCGCAATACTTCACTGCCCGCGACCGCCGGTTTGTCGAAACCGTGCACCAATGGCAAGCGCGCGGCTGGGTCGCCGAGTGGACGCCCAGCCTGTACACCTTTAATAACGGAGTGCTCGGTGCATCGCCCGATGAGCAGGTGCGCTGGGTCGGCACACCGCGCATGAGCGCCATCACCCGCGCCATGCTGGGCGCGCTGCCGGTGAAGTTTTCCTGCCGCATCACCGAGGTATTTCGCGGCCCGCAGCACTGGAGCTTGCAGGACGCCGAAGGCCAGACCCATGGTCCGTTTAGCCAGGTGATTATCGCCACCCCCGCAGCTCAAGCCACCAGCCTGCTTGCCGCTGCGCCGAAACTGGCTGGCGCTGCCGCCAGCGTGGCCATGGACCCGACCTGGGCGGTGGCGCTGGCCTTTGCCGAGCCGTTGAATACCCCGGTGGAAGGCTGCTTTGTGCGCGAAGGTGCGCTCGATTGGCTTGCGCGCAACCGCAGCAAACCTGGGCGTGACAGCGCCATGGACACCTGGGTGCTGCATGCCAGCAGCGCGTGGAGCCGGCAACACTTGGACCTGAGCAAAGAAGAGGTAATCGAGCACCTGCATGGCGCCTTCGCCGAACTGATTGGCTGTGCGCTGCCCGCCCCGGTGTTCAGCCTGGCGCATCGCTGGCTCTACGCACGGCCGGCCAGCAGCCATGAATGGGGTTCACTGCTGGATGCCGACCTGGGGCTGTATGCCTGCGGCGACTGGTGCCTGTCAGGGCGTGTCGAAGGTGCCTGGCTGAGCGGCCAGCATGCGGCGAAACGGTTGTTGGATCATTTGCAATAAACCCCACCTACCCCAGGCTGCGCCGCTGAAGAGCAGCCTGGCGCAGGCCTGACCACTACGCGCGTCACACGCCCAGTGCTACCCTCAGCCGGCATCCTCTGCCAGCAGTAGCCGACCATGCCCGACCTCGCCAATCAGCTAAATACCGACAGTTCCATCTACAAGACCCTGCTCGAGTCGACCAAGGCCATTCCCTGGCGCATCGACTGGAAAACCATGCAGTTCACCTACATCGGCCCGCAAATCGAGCCGCTTCTGGGTTGGACGCCAGACAGTTGGAAAACCGTCGACGATTGGGCCACGCGCATGCATCCGGAAGACCGCGACTATGTGGTGAACTTCTGTGTGTCGCAATCCCAAGCCGGCGCCGACCACGAAGCTGACTACCGAGCCCTGACTGTTGACGGTAACTATGTATGGATTCGCGATGTGGTCCACGTGGTACGCAATGGCGATGAAGTGGAAGCGCTGATCGGCTTTATGTTCGATATCAGCGAACGCAAAAAAACCGAAGAAAAGCTGCTAGCCCTGCAAAAGGAACTGGAGGAGCTTTCGTTCAAGGACGGCCTGACCGGGGTAGCCAACCGGCGCATGTTTGACTCGATCATTGAAGTGGAATGGAGCAACGCCCAACGCAACCATCAGCCACTGTCGGTAGTACTGCTGGATATCGACTACTTCAAGCAATACAACGACCACTACGGCCACCTCGGCGGAGACGACTGTCTTAAGCGCGTGGCTCAGGTACTGAGCCGCGCCGCCACCCGCTCGCGGGATTTTGTTGCGCGTTTTGGTGGCGAGGAGTTTGTGCTGGTGCTTCCCGAGACTGATCGCGCCGCCGCGCTGACCGTGGCCGAACGCTGCCGGCAACTAGTGTTGGAACAGCAGATTGAGCATCAGCAGTCGCAGATTGGTCCGCACCTGACCGTCAGCCTGGGCGTTGGCACGCTGATTCCCACCGCCCATAGTCAACCCAGTGCCTTTATCGCCGAGGTCGACAAATTGCTTTACAAGGCCAAGCAGAATGGCCGCAATCGCTCAGAGCAGAGTGCGCTCAGCGAATAAAAAGACACAGATCCATACCCGCGAAAACCGCCGCTTATAGCGCCTAAGCGGCTTTTTCTTGCCCGCAATTTGCTGCCGAACAAAGAGCAGAGCAGATGACGGGGCCGTTTTTCCGCGATTAAAATGTTATGTTATTACATGTTTTTCACGGAACCCGGACATGAAGTCACCTGCCCTCGCCTCGTTTGCCGCACTCTCGTTTAGCCTATTTGCAGCCCCTGTTATCGCCGACGATCAGCCGTTGGAATTGGAGGAAACCAGCATTTCCGCCGAACACGCTGACGGGCCGGTGCGCGGTTATCGCGCTACGCGCTCAGCCACGGCAACACGCACAGACCTTGATATTCGCGACACTCCACAAAGCATCAACGTTGTACCCGCCCAAGTACTCAGCGACCTCAACAGCACGCGCATCGACCGCGCGCTGGATTTCGCCGGCGGCGTTTCGCGGCAAAACAACTTCGGCGGCCTGACCTTTCTGAACTACAGCGTGCGCGGCTTTACCACCGGTGAGCTGTACCGCAATGGCTTTGCCTACAACCGCGGCAGCAATAGCGCACCGGACGCCGCCAACATCGAGCGCATCGAAGTGCTCAAAGGCCCGGCGGCCAGCTTGTATGGCCGCGGCGATCCCGGCGGTCTGGTCAATGTCGTCACCAAAAAACCGCAGGCCGACGCCTTTAACACCCTGCAACTAAGCGCCGGCAGTTGGGACCGTTACCGCAGCGCACTGGATGTAAACACCCCGCTAAACGAAGAAGGCACCGTGCTCTCACGGGTAAATATGGCCGTGGAAGACAACCACAGCTTCCGCGATCACGTAACCAGTCAACGCCAGCTGGTAAGCCCTAGCCTGTCCTGGCAACTAAGCCCAGACACCTCTCTGCTGATCGAAAGCGAATTCAGCCGCACCGAGTCGGTGTTCGACCGTGGCATTCCCGCCGTAAACAACGAAATGGGCGCGGTGTCGCGCTCCACTTTCCTCGGCGAACCTAACGACGGCGAGATCCGCAATAACAACCAGATGCTGCAAATCAGCCTGGAGCATTACCTCAACGACAACTGGAAAACCCGCCTGGCCAGCCACTACAGCCAAGGCACGCTCAATGGCGACAGCTCGGAACCCCAGCGCTTAGTGGGCCAGCAGGTGTCGCGTTTCTACCGTCAGCGCAGCTTCGAGTGGAACGACAGCATCACCCAAGCCGAGCTGCACGGTACCTTCGAGCTTGGCGGCTGGGAGCATCAAACCCTCACGGGCCTGGAGTACGAAAACTACCGCAACAGCCAGAAATATCCGCAAAGCGCGACCTCGCTGGGCTATGGCCTCGACGTTTACAACCCGGTATACGGCCAACCCAAACCGACGATCAGCAACAAAAACGACTTCTTCGAACACACCGAAAGCCTCGCGTTAAACCTGCAAGACCAGATCGTCTTCTCGGAAAAATGGCGTGGTTTGCTCGGCGTGCGCTTGGAACGTATCGAGCAACACGCGCTCAACCGCAGCACCCGTGTGGACAACACTCAGGAAAAAGACGTCGCCACACCGCGCCTGGGCCTGCTCTACCAACTCACCCCGCAAGTGGGCGTATTCGCCAACGCCTCCACCTCGTTCAAGCCCAATAGCATTGGCACCCAGGGCCAGGTGTTTACATCGGCTACGAGACCGGTTTCAAGCTCGACCTATTCGACGGCCGCCTCGGCGGCACCGTGGCGCTGTTCCATATCGATAAAGAAAACGTCCTCACCACTGACGGCAACGGCGACAGCATCGCCGCCGGCAAAGCCCGTAGCCAGGGCTTGGACCTGCAATTCAGCGGTCAGCTTAGCGACGCTGTGAGGCTAATCGGCGCCTACGCCTATATCGACGCCGAAGTAACCAAAGACAACGTCATTAAAGAAGGCAGCGACCTGCTCGGCATCGCCCGCAATAGCGCCAGCGTGATGGCTGTGTATGAGTTCCAGGACGGCGAGCTGCGCGGCTCGGACCTCGGTATCGCCGGCAACTATGTGGGCGACCGCTCCGGCCAAACCGGCACCCCGTTCGAGCTACAGGCCTACAGCACCGTCGACCTGCTCGCCCACTACAAGGCCAGCAATAACGTGAGCGTTGGCCTCAATTTGAACAACCTGTTCGACCGCAAGTATTACGAGCGCTCGTACAACAGCACCTGGGTGCTGCCCGGCGACCCGCGCAATCTCAGTGTCAGCCTGACCCTTTCCCTTTAAACCCACTAAAAATAAGGACGCACCATGCCTAAATTGCACCTGATGCTGATCGCCGCGCTGTTCACTCTGGAAGTGCAGGCCCATGGCCTGTGGACCGAACAACGGCGCGGCAATATCGAAGTGGTCTACGGCCACGGCGCTGAAGACGATGCCTTTAAAGCGGAAAAAATCAGCGGCGCCTGGGCCTTTGATGCGCAAGGCAACGCCATTGAAGTGAACATCCGCCGCCTGCACGACCACGCCCGCCTGCAGCCGGCCAGCAAGCCCGCCAGCTTAGCGGTGGCCCTGGACAATGGCGCCTGGTCGCAAACCCCAGACAACAAATGGATCAATCAAGGCCGCTCAAAAGTGCCCACCGCCGTGCACGCCCTGCACACGTGGAAATACAGCCTGGCCATCTACCAGGCAGACGCTAAATTGCCTGACCTTAGTGCACTGAAGTTGCTGATCAAACCGCTGCAAGACCCGCTCAAAGTTGGCCCAGGCAAACCGTTAAAGGTGCAAGTGCTGCTTGATGGCAAACCGGTGTCCGGCATCAGCCTGATAGGCGACTACCGCAGCCAGCCTTCGACCGTCAGTGCGACCACCGATAGCAATGGCCAGGCAGAGGTAGTGGTACGAAACGAAGGCTTGAACATCATCGCCGCCGAGACCAGCGTGCCGGTGAGTGGCGATGCCGATATCGACGAGCGCGGGTTGTTTACCTCGCTGAGCTTTGTAGGTAGTACTCACCAGGAATAGCCGGCCGCCGATGGCTGGGTTGTTGGGCTTCGCTGCGCTCAACCCAACCTACGGAACTAACGCATACCCGTAGGTTGGGTTGAGCGCAGCGAAGCCCAACAAAACCGCCACAAAAAAAACGCCCGGTCAAAGCCGGGCGTTTTTTGCGGGTGCGGGCGTTACAGCGTGCGCAACGCATCCACCAACGCTTGGTTCTGCGCCGGATTACCAATGGTAATGCGCAAGAACTGCGCAATCCGCGCCTGCTTAAAGTGCCGCACGATCACGCTTTGTTCGCGCAACCCAGCGGCCAAGGTGGCAGCGTCCTTGTGCGGATGGCGGGCGAAGATAAAGTTGGCGCCTGACGGCAGCACCTCAAAACCCAACGCGGTCATCTCGGCCACCAGCTTTTCGCGGCTATCGATCACGGCCTGGCAGGTTTGCTCGAAGTAGGCTTTGTCTTCAAACGCCGCCGCCGCACCGGCAATCGCCGCGCGGTCTAGCGGGTAGGAGTTAAAGCTGTTTTTGATCCGCTCCAGCGCCTCGATCAGGTCCGGATGGCCGACGGCAAAACCAACCCGCAGCCCCGCCAGCGAACGGGATTTGGACAGGGTTTGCGCCACCAGCAGGTTCGGGTAACGGTCCACCAGGCTGATCGCCGTCTGGCCGCCGAAGTCGATATAGGCCTCGTCTACCAGAACCACACTGTCTGGATTGCTTTGCAAGATCTGCTCAATGGCATCCAACGCCAATACGCAGCCAGTCGGCGCGTTAGGGTTGGGGAAAATAATGCCACCGTTGGCTTTGGCGTAATCGTCAGGGCGAATCTGGAACTGCTCATCGAGCGGCACCGCATCAAATGGGATGCCGTACAGCCCGCAGTACACCGGGTAAAAGCTGTAGCTGATATCCGGGAACAGCAGCGGCTTGCCGTGTTGGAACAGGCCGTGAAAGGCGTGCGCCAGCACTTCATCCGAGCCGTTGCCGACAAACACCTGGGCCTGCTGCACGCCATAGTAATCGGCCACGGCTTGCTTCAAGCGCTCGCCGTTGGGGTCTGGGTACAGGCGCAGGTTGTCGTTCAGCTCGGCCTGCATGGCGGCAATCGCTTTCGGCGACGGGCCATAGGGATTTTCGTTGGTGTTGAGCTTGACCAGGTTCGTTAGCTTGGGCTGCTCGCCCGGCACATAGGGCACCAGGTCTTTTACGAAGGGGCTCCAGAATTTGCTCATTGCCCTTCTCTCCTCGAATTCAGCGGCTATCAGCGGGCGCCACGCGCCCGCCCCATTAGTTCTTGATGCGGTAGGGCGGTCAGCGACTCGCCACGGGCCAGCACCGAGGCGCTTTTGCCCAACTCCGAGGCGCCTTCAGCCGAGCAATGAATGATCGACGAGCGCTTCTGGAAGTCGTACACACCGAGCGGCGAGGAAAACCGCGCGGTGCCGGAAGTCGGCAGCACGTGGTTAGGCCCGGCGCAGTAATCGCCCAAGGCTTCGGCGGTGTAGCGGCCCATAAAGATCGCGCCGGCGTGGCGAATCTGCGGCAGCCAGGCGTCAGGGTCAGCCACCGACAGCTCCAAGTGTTCCGGGGCAATGCGGTTGGCCACATCAATGGCCTGCTGCATATCTTTCACTTGGATCAGCGCGCCACGGGTTTCGAGGGAGGTACGAATAATGGCTTCGCGCTCCATGGTCGGCAGCAGCTTGGCAATGCTCGCCGCCACCTTGTCGAGGAACTCGGCATCGGGGCTAAGCAGAATGGATTGCGCGTCTTCGTCGTGCTCGGCCTGGGAGAACAGGTCCATGGCAATCCAGTCCGGATCGGTCTGGCCGTCGCAGACCACCAGAATTTCCGAAGGGCCGGCGATCATATCGATGCCGACTTTGCCAAATACATGGCGCTTGGCGGTGGCCACATAAATGTTGCCCGGGCCGACGATCTTATCCACAGGCGGCACGCTTTCAGTGCCATAGGCCAGGGCCGCAACAGCTTGCGCGCCACCGATGGTGAACACGCGGTCGACACCGGCGATGCAGGCAGCAGCCAACACGATTTCATTGATTTCGCCACGCGGGGTCGGCACCACCATCACCACTTCCGGCACACCGGCAACCTTGGCGGGAATGGCGTTCATCAATACCGAAGACGGGTACGAGGCTTTGCCGCCGGGCACATACAAACCGGCGCGGTCCAGCGGCGTGACCTTCTGGCCGAGCACGGTGCCGTCGGCTTCGGTGTAGGTCCAGGAGTCTTGTTTCTGTTTTTCGTGGTAGCTGCGCACACGCTCGGCGGCCACTTCCAGCGCTTGGCGCTGGGCGGCGGTAATGCGGGTAAGGGCCAGTTCCAGGCGCTCGCGCGGCAGAATCAGGTCGGCCATGCTGTTTACGGTCAGGCCATCAAAGCGCAGGGTGTATTCCACCAGGGCGGCATCGCCCCGCTCACGCACGGCTTTGATGATTTCCAGCACGCGCTCGTTAACGCCGTCGTCCGACACGCTTTCCCAGCTCAGCAGATGATCCAGATGCTTGGCAAAGTCCTGGTCAGCGGCATTGAGTCGGCGGATGGCGATAGGAGTAGTCATAACGGGCCTCGTGATAGTCATGGACGTTGGGAACGGCAAAGCGTGGCTTTACCGATTCTCGAGCGTCGCTAGGCTACCAAGCCAATCCTGTGGACGCCCGAGAAAAACGGCTATGACAAGGATAGGCAGGCGTGACCGATGGTCACGCACAAAG
>LNAP01017235.1_pt1 | contig 32416 bp, 31 predicted proteins | sample 602601 | NCBI WGS metagenome assembly LNAP01 (sample SAMN02440304, study PRJNA202911) | soil metagenome | biome: Subtropical and temperate rainforests or woodlands; isolation source: soil samples (1 kg each in a 20% v/v slurry with milli Q water) were... ...
GTCCAATATCCGACATTTCTCCCGTGGCAAGATAGCAGGCGTTCGCATCGCGAGGACTCAGCCGACTGAGTTGAAACACGGATTCACCTTGCGTGGAAATCCATCATGACATGTCATGACCTCCCTCAAAAAATGGACTTTGACCAACAAATACGGGGTTTAAAGGACGAATGGTCGAGAGGCGTCAAGCGCGGGGAATTGCCGGGAGTTTGCAGCCACTACAGGCTTTTCAGGCGGGCGCGTTCGTCGCGGTAAAGTGAACTTCACCTTCTCGACGTGTCACATTAGGTCCCCGTCAAGCGAACTTCAGCAGAGGTACAGCCTAATGAGCATGGCCACAATTGTCAGTGCCGTGATTTCCAGTCTCGCACCAAGCGTCTTCGACCAGAACGGCCTGCAAGAGCCCGGCGCGCATGTTTCGGCCGTCGATTACCACTACGGAATGGACATCGATGTGAAGCAGGTACTGCAGCGCACCGATACATCCGACAAGACCGGCATAGTGCCGGTGACCCTGGTCTACGAAGACAGCGAGGGCGAGGTTCACAAGATTCGTTTCCTCGAATGGGGCGCAAGCCCGGCCAACCCCGCCAGCATTGTCTGATCAACTCGTCGATAGCGTTCCGGGCCTCGTCTGCCCCCCAGAAGCGGAAGTTAAACCTCATATGCACTCAGTGCGGATGATGTTTTTTGTTACCTGAAAATGGACATCATCGAATGACTAAAAGTTCATTCGAGAAACTCACCGTTATCTTGGCGGCGTCATGTCGCAAGATTAATTAATAGTAATTGCTGGATATTAATTGAAATCAGCAGCGGCAAACTCCAATCAAGCCGTGCTGAGAGTCAATTGATTCACCATTACAATCAAGAGGCAACCATGGAACTTAGTATGTTCTCTTCGTCCACCGTGGAATATGTGCGTTTGGGCGTTGTATATTTTCATCTTATCGCCTGCTGTGTGGCAATCGGACTGGTTTTGACCAGTGACATTGCAATGGTCAAGCAACTCCTGAAGGGGGATGCGTCAGGTCACCACGATGACGCGCACATGGAAAGCCTTCAAAAAACCGTATCACTTGCACTTGTAGCGCTTTGGATTACGGGCATTGGCATTGTCGGGATCGATTATGCCGGCAAAGGGATGGAGTATTTCCTCAATCCAAAATTGCAAGCCAAAATCGGCATCGTTGTGCTGTTGACCTTTAACGGTTTCCTGTTGCATAGCGCTGTATTGCCGGCGCTGAAAAAAGCCGGTTCGTTGCTCAAACTTTCCTTCAGCCTGCGCATGCTGGCGCTGTTCTCCGGCGCCCTCTCGGCCGTGTCGTGGTTCTATGCCGCCATGCTCGGTGTGGGTCGTCCGCTGGCCTGGAAGTACTCGCTGGTGGAGTTGCTGGCCGCCTATCCGGTGCTCATCGTCGGTGGATTCGGGGCGATGGTACTGCTCACTGCCTGGGCAAAAAGCAGAGACGCTCAAGCGCGCATGGAACAAGGCACCTGGTCACCAGGAAACGCTGCCCTGGCTGGATGGTGAAGCCAGGTTGAACAAGGACGTTCAGCGTCAGTAAATGAATCACGTTTTAGCTGTTATCAACATCTCATCTGAGGATACCCAAATGAAATCCATGAAAACTCTCTTCGTTATTGCCGCTCTGACCGCTTCTTCTCTGGCCATGGCCACAGGCGGCGGTGACAAGACCTTCGCACGCATGGAAGCGGCCCGGAAAGTCTCGATGGAAACCTACCAGGTCGCGCAGAAACAGAAGACTGAAGGCGCTGTCGCTGAAAGCAAGGCCAAGGCAACCGACCGCGTCAAAGGCTGACCTGTATAGCGTCCCCTCGGCTAACTGAAATGTGCGGCCTCAAGGCTCAAATGGACGCCTCGCAAATCCTCCCCTCCCCCGCGCCACTGCTCAAGCCAGGAGAGACCGTGGTCTTGTTCGACGGTGTCTGCAAGCTATGCAATGGCTGGGTGAGGTTCTTGATTCGCCATGACCGCCAGCGGCGCTTGCGGTTGGCGGCGGTTCAGTCACCCGAGGGGCAGGCTTTGCTTGCGTGGGCAGGTTTGCCCGTGGATCAATTCCACACCATGCTGGTGATCCGCGATCGACGCTACTGGGAGCGTTCGCAAGCTTTTTTCGAAATCATCGCCCTGCTTCCCGCACTCTGGCGCCCTGTGAACCTGTTGCGCATCTTCCCTCGCAAGCTTCGAGATTGGGCATACGACCGCATTGCGCTTAATCGTTATCGGCTCTTCGGGAAATACGACTCCTGCCTGTTGCCGGACCCTGATCATGAACAGCGCTTTTTGAAAGCGCCCCCCCTGAGAAACTGACTATCCCTTCAGGGGCAATCCCCCCAAACAAACGCCCGACAATGCCGGGCGCCTGTACTTCAGGTCTGCACTCAGAAGCGATAGTTGGTGCTCAGCTCCAGCGTCCGTGGAGCACCGGGTGTGATCAGATCCACTGAACCATGCGCCGAAGCGTAATAGTCCTTGTCGAAAACGTTGCGCAGCCGCAGGGCCATGTCCCATTTCGGCTCGTTGTACAGCAGCGCGGCATCCACGGTTGTGTAAGCCGGCATGACCACATTGTTGTCCAGCGCGGTATAGCGATCATCGACATAGTTGGCCCCCATGCCCACACGCCAGGTTTGGGTCAGCGAACGCACCAGCCACAGGTTGGCGCTGTGGCGCGGCGTCAAGGTGGGTACCTGGCCTTCGTTGGCGACACCGTTGGTAAAGCTGTTGGACTTGGTGATCTCGGCATCCAGAAAGGCGTAACCGGCATAGACCTGCCATTTGTCACTCAACTGCCCGCTGGCGGTCAGCTCAAGGCCATCGGTGCGTTGCTCACCCGCAAGCACCAGCTTGGTCGGGTTCGCCGGATCGCTGGTTTTCATATTGGTGCGTTCCAGGCGGAACAGCGCCGCCGTCAACGCCAGGCGATTATCGAGCAGGTCCCACTTGCCGCCGATCTCGAAGTTGGTGGTCTCCTCTGGTTCAAGGTCCTGGTTCGTCGTACTCAGGGCGAACATCTCGGCGGAGGGTTGGTAGGAGCGGCTCACCGAGACGTAATAGGACTGCACTTGATCAGGCTGGTAGACCAGACCGACTCGCGGGCTCCAGGTCGTATCGGTGCGGGACAGCTCGCTGTGCGTCAGGTCATCGGCGTACTCCTGGTCGAACACGTCGTAACGTACACCCAGCAGTGCCTTCCACTGTGGCGCCAGTTCGATCAGGTCCTGTATGTAGAAGCCGGCGGTGTCCTGGGTGTTGGTACCCTTGGCGGTTTGCCGATTGGCCTGGAACGGCACGTCGACCAAGGCATCGCGGTACACCGGCACCCTGGCCACATTGGATTGGCTGAATACGGACTGGTCCTTGACCTGGCGCCCCAGTTCCACACCATAGAGCAGGTTATGGTTCATCCCGGCAAGCACGGCGCGCTGCTTGAGTTCGGTCTGGTTGAACCACCCGTCCTCCTTGCGCTGCACGTTGCCGCGGTTGAGTTTTACCAGCAGTTCACCATTGGGGGCAGTGACGAAACGTGTCGGGCTGGAGTCAGCGAGTGTGTTGTTGCGATCCAGGTCGTAGTGGTAGTAACGACTGGTATTGCTCAGGCTGAAATCGTCGTTGATCCGGTAGTCGACACCCGCCGTGAACGAGAACACTTCGCTGCGGGTGTAGTCATCATCCGGGTCGGCGGCACCGAAGCGCTTGTCGCGGTCCACATCGACCGGGCGGTCGCCTCGTGCCGGGATGCCGAAGTCAATCAGGCGCTTGTCATACAGATAGGTAGCACCCAGGTCCAGTTCCAGATCATCCGAGAGCTTGAAGTAGGCCGAAGGCGCGATGGCCTTGCGGTCGATGTAGCCGTCATCCCGGTAGGTGTCACTGTTCTCCAGCGCGCCTGTCACACGAAAGGCTTTATTGCCTTGCTGCTGATCGGCCCAACCGGCATCGAACTGAGTGCGTTTTTCGCCCTCGCTGTCGACACTGACGCCGACCTCCTGCTTGGGTGCGAAGTTGGGTGTCTTGCTGATGCTGTTGATCAGCCCCCCCGAAGAGCCTCGGCCATAGAGCACCGCAGCCGGCCCCTTGATCACTTCCACCCGCTCGACGTTGGACAGATCCCGAAAGTACAGCGCATCGTCGCGGATGCCGTCGACATACATGTCGCCAATGGCACTGAAACCACGGATGGTGACCTGATCGCGCTGACCGTCACCATTGGACAGGCCGATACCAGGGACGTTCTTCAGCACGTCCTCCATCGACCGCGCCCCCTGATCCTTGATGACGCTCTGGGGAATCACATTGACGGTTTGCGGGATATCCCGTAGAGGGGCGTCGATCTTCAGCGCGCTCCTGCTCTCGGTCGACATGTAGTTCTGCTCGCTGTACTCACTGTTCACAGCAGTTGCCGGTAGGGTTAGAGCAGACTCCGTTTCTGCCTGTAAATCAGGTACAACCAGAACACCCAGCAACGACAGAGAGGCTGGGTAAATGCGCGATCGAGCCACTATGGACACCTTTGTTTAAATTATCGCGCGAATAATAACGATTATCCTTTGTAAGTAAATACATATCATTCCTATATACAGCTCAGAACGATCGTCTCAATTTCATGGTTGGTCGACAGAAGCGGTAGTGCAATGCCGTATTCGGCAGCCAGATTATTGTGACGCTGACGCCGCGGTGGATGACTTATCCGGCCCCCCTCGATACCCTTTCGCACCCCGGTGCCTGACGGTAATTCAGGTCAAACCACACTTCATCCAGACGAACCAAAAATGAAATCCTCCGCAGGTTTGCTGTTGTCAGGTATCGAGCTGGACCGTGCCAGTTCCATCACTCTACTTGCAGATTCGCAAACAGATCCTCAGTGGCAGGATTCAGGGAGGCGTGCGCCTGCCCTCCACCCGGACCCTGAGCAAGGAACTGCAGTTGTCGCGAATCAGCATTCTCAATGCGTTCGATCAACTGATTGCCGAAGGTTTTCTGACGTCGAGGACCGGGGCCGGGACCTATGTCGGCCATGAATGGGAAAGCCGCGGTATTGAAGACGATGAACACAAGCGTCAGCCTCCGCGCCTGTCCGACCTGAGCCAGTCCATGCTGTCATTGCGCAGCGATCATTTTCGCGGCGTTTCCTATGCGGACTGGGCGACCGGGAGCCCGACCTCGTTCCTGCCCAGCCACAGCGCCTACGATGCATTCCCGCAATCGGTCTGGAAGCGGCTGTTGAACCGCCACCTGCACAAGCCGACCAAGGCCATGCTTGGTTATGGCGAACTCCAGGGATTGCTGGCCCTGCGCGAGGCGATTGCCGAGTACGTCTTCGATGCCCGTGGCATCGATTGCAGTGCCGATCAGGTGGTCATCGTGTCCGGCGCCCAGCAAGCCTTCAACCTGCTGGGCATGCTGTTGCTCAATCCGCAGGACAGTTTCTGGATGGAAGATCCGGGGCATATCGCGGCGCGCATTGCGCTCCAGGCCCAAGGTGGTCAGGTCGTGCCGTTGCGTATCGACGAACAGGGGATCGATGTCCGGCAAGGCCTGGCTTTGTGTCCTGACGCCCGCCTGGTGTTTACCACGCCTTCCCGTCAGCATCCCTTGGGCGTCACCATGAGTTATGGGCGACGCCAGGAACTCATCGACTGGGCCGCCCAGAATCAAAGCTGGATCATCGAGGACGACTGCGACAGTGAATTTCGCTACAACGGTCGCCCCCTGCCGGCACTCTATGCCATGGACCAATGGGCCCGGGTCATCTACGCCGGAACCTTCAGCAAAGTGCTCTTCCCCTCGCTGCGACTGGGTTACGTGATACTGCCGAACGCCTTGATCGAACCCTTCTGCACCCTGCGGGCGGTCATGGATCGCAGCCCGCCCACGCTGCTACAGGCCGCCACGGCGGACTTCATGCGCGAAGGCCACTTTCTCGGCCATATTCGTCGAATGCGCGCCCTGTACCAGGCTCGCCAGCAGGCACTGGTCGAACAACTCCAGAAACGGCTGGGCTCTTTCTTCAGGATCACGCCGGTGGAAGCCGGCATGCACCTGATCGCCTGGTTACCCGCGCATCTCGATGACGACGCCCTGGCCAGGGAACTCGGCCAGCATGACATTCATACCTATCCCCTGAGTGACTACTGCGTCGAACATGTCTTGCCACCGGCGCTGTTGATCGGCTTTGCCAGCACCCCCGAGGACCAGGCCCAGGCGCGCGTCGAAGCACTGGCCCAGGCCCTGGACAAAATGGGCTACCTGCAACCGGCCACTTGACCCAAGGCAAGTGGTCTTATGATTTAACTGATAATGGATCTATCGAGAGTTCCTGACTGGCGCGATAAAGGCTGCGCCGGTAGACCCGGTGTCTGAACCAGGAACGACTCGAATGAACAATAATTCAACGCCTTGCTCAGCCATAAGGCTGTCGAGGCCGGAGCTCCCCCCGTACTGACTGAGGCACTGGCCCGCCAGTTGCTCGACCGACTGGCGCAATTGCGCCTGTTTGCCCACGCCTACCCCTTGCTGACCAACCTGACCCACGGCCGTGTCACCCCTGGCGACCTGCTGGATTTTGCCTATCGCCACGAACTGCAGGGCCTGAGCCTGCACCTGCTCGACGGTGAGGAAAACAGCCTCAGTCAAATGACCGCCGCGCAACTTCAGGCGTTTGCAGACAAGGCCAATGCGCTGGGGCTGGACGTGCATCTGGAAATCAGCAGCACGCTGAAAAAAGATGTCGATCAAGTGATCGCCATTGCCAAGGCGCTGGGTACCCGCAACATCCGTGTCTACTCACGCTACGAAGGGGCGCTGTCCCGGGTCATGGACGTGATCGAGTCAGACCTGCACTACCTCGCGCAACAGGCAGACGAGCACGATCTGTTCTTCGACTTCGAACAGCATGAAGAACTCAAGAGCGCCGAAATCGCGCAACTGCTGGACCGGCTGAACCACCCTCGCCTGCACGCGCTGTTCGACTTCGGCAACATGATCAATGCCTGCGAGCAGCCCCTGGCGGCACTGCGCACCCTGGCGCCGCACATACGCCAGACCCACCTCAAGGGTGTGCGCATCGTGCCTGAACAAAACGGCTTCGGGCATTACGGCGTGCTGCAAGGCTGTGACGAAGATGACCTGCCCAACGCACGCATGTTGTTCGAATTGCTGATGCTCGGCGAATCAACCCCGCAAGTGATCGCCTTCATTCTGGAGCAGGAAAACCACTACGTCGCCCCGGCGTTCCGCCAGCTCGACGAAGCCGCCGATCCGTTCATTGCATACAGGGAAATGAGTGAAACAGCGCTGCCGGAAGGCTTCTCGCTGGAGCGAATGCTGGTCGATGAGCACCGTTGGGCAAACAACCAGGTCGCCTACATACGGGGCCTGCTGGCCGAGTTCCGCACTCTGGCCGAGTTGACCCTGGCCCATTGCGCTAACGCCTGAACCTGACGTGCCGACCGGCACTACCTACCCAATAACGCCTGGAGAACAATAATGACATCCCATGACAAGGCCAAATGGCTCAGATTCCTGATTCTCATCCTCGGTGGCGGCACCATCTACAAGCTGGCGAATCTCAAAGACGCCTTCTACATCCCCATGCAAGAATTCATGGGGCTGTCCCACACTGAAATCGGCGTGCTGCTGAGCGCCAACGCCATCATCGCCACCGCGCTGTTCGTGGTGGGCGGCATGCTTGCCGACCGGTACGACACGCGCAAGCTGATCCCCCTTGGCTTGATTGGTACCGGCGGCCTCGGGCTTTACCTGGCGACCTTCCCGCCCTTCAGCAATCTGCTGGTGGTGTTCTGCCTGCTGGCCGTGTGTGCAGACTGCCTCTTTTGGCCTTCGCTGCTCAAAGCCATCCGCAACCTGGGCGACGATAAGGAACAGGGTCGCCTGTTCGGCCTGCTTGAAGGCGGGCGTGGCGTCATCGATACCCTGGTCGCCTTCTCTGCGCTGGGCGTCTTCGTCGCCATGGGCTCCGGTGAAAACGGTCTGAAATCGGCGATCCTGTTCTACTCGGTCATCGACATTCTTGCCGGGACCCTGACCTGGCTGCTGCTCAAGAGCGGCAAGACCCAGTCGACCGCCAAGCCGAAAAACGGGTTGTCGAACCTGTTCGAGGCCATCAAGGTGCCAGGCATCTGGCTGGTCAGCCTCAACGTGTTCATGGTCTACATCGTGTACTGCGGCCTGACCTATTTCATTCCCTACCTCAAGGAGATGTACGAACTGCCCGTGGCCCTGGTGGGCGCCTACGGCATCATCAACCAGTACTTCCTCAAGATCCTGGGCGGCCCTGCCGGTGGCTTCATTGCCGACAAACAGTTCAAGAGTTCCAGCCGTTATCTGAAGTGGGCATTCCTGGCGTTGTTGCCGCTGATGGGTGTCATCATGCTCATCCCGAAAAGCCCGGATTTCATCTACGCAGGCATGGCGGCCACCCTGATTGTCTTTTCCATGCGCGGCGTGTTCTGGGCCCCCATGGGTGAAGTCGGCATTCCCCAGCACATCACCGGTTCAGCCTTCGGGATCGGTTGCCTGATCGGCTACGCGCCCGGCATGTTCGCCTACGTCATCTATGGCGCCATCCTTGACCACTTCCCGGGTCAGCAGGGCTACAACTACGTGTTCTCGTTGATGAGCGTATTGGCCATTATCGGGTTCATGGTGTCCAGCCTGCTGTATCAAGCGGTCCGCAAAAACGCCACGATCACTGGCAAAGTCAGCGTCGCGCAAGCCTGAACATAGATGGTGCATGCAGCGCTGCCCAGGGCGGCGCTCTTGTCCGGTGCCACCACACCCTGCATGTTGATTTGCTGCACAGTTACCAGCCCCACTAGAGCCACTTGCTATAGCCCGAGTTACCGGAGGCAGTAGCTGTCCGTGAAGCGATACCTGTTCGACGGTGGTAATGACATGTTCATTTTTTGTAGTAAACGCTAGCGTCGTCGAGTTTCAAATTCGCGGGTACCGCCCGCTTCGCCGTATCGGATCCGGCTGGCAGGCTGATCGACAGGGGTACGCTTTGCGTGACATTGGCCATCCGGGTGATTTCCACCTGCAGCTGATCCTTGCCGAGCAGGTAGTCGGCCAGCGTTGTATAAAATAGGCGCGGTGACCTGAAAGATCCGCAAACATTGGCCAGCGCTTGAAGTAACCGGCTAATGAAGATGCGAATACCACTGAGCAATAGCCCCCATTAGTGGGAGGCTCACTCCGAATCGGGGGAGGTGTCAGACGGGAGGGCCAGGTTTTCTATGCGGTGTGCACCTCGCAAATCCGGGGCCACTCACTTTACGCGATACGAATTACTCTCTGTCCTTGGTCGACCGAATGAGATTGCCCCGTAACTTCACAATGGCCTTCTGCATCTGCACGAACTCGTCGGGATCAAGACCGGTTTGCGGGAAGCCGTCTTCGGTGAGACCTTCGCGCAGTTTTCGCCCCTCTTTGGTCAGATTGATCCGCACCTGGCGTTCGTCTTCCGGGTCGCGCTGGCGCACTAAATAACCCATCGCTTCCAACTTCTTCAGGATCGGCGTGAGGGTATTGGATTCGAGAAACAGCTTTTCGCCGAGGCTGCCAACGGTCTGGTTGTCTTCCTCCCACAGCGCAACGAGGGTGATGTATTGCGTATAGGTCAGGCCGAGCCGTTCGAGCATCGGCTTGTAGGCCTTGCCGAAGGCCAGGTTGGTGGAATAGACCGCAAAACACAGGAAGTCGGTGAGTTTGAGATCCAGGGCGGATGTCTTGTCGGTGTTTTTCATGGGCGTTCTCCTGGCTCAATCTTGCGAGACCGAAACTATACGTCGTACGCGATGGTATCGGAAGAACGTATAAACGCCGACGGCGAACACACCGGGAAATCCCCGGTGAGTTCGCCGTGTAGTGGGTTATGCCGTCAGGACGTTGATGTCGACATCAATATTGCCGCGTGTGGCCTTGGAGTAAGGGCAGATTGCATCGGCGTTGTGGGCCAACTCGGTCGCCACCCCCTGGTCCAGCCCCGGCACTCGCAAGGTCAGTCGGGCCTGGAGGAAGTAAGCCGCGCCGGTCTGGCCCAAGTCCACTTCAATGTCGACGGCGGTGTCTGTCGGCAGTGTCACTTTCATCTGTTGGGCGACCAGCCCCACCGCTGCGATGTAGCAGGCCGACCACGCTCCGGCGAACAGTTGCTCGGCTTTCGGGTGCGGCTGGACGGCAGTGAGCACGTGTGCCGGTGTATCGCTGCCGGGGGACGACAGCACGATATCGAGGTCGCCGTTATGACCGCGCGAGGTGTTGCCCGCGCTGTTACGGATAGTGTGGGTCTTGCCGGTTACCAGTACTTTTTCGATCTTGCTCATGGGGACTTCCTCAGGATTTTCTATTTCATGCAATTTGATCGCATGCGATGTTTGATATTTAAAACACACAACGTTCATCAATTGACGTGTGCAATGATCCAGTTGTTGCCGTTTTGGCCATTGGAAGCGTGAGCGGTTGAGATAAACATTGTGCGGCGGCTTCCGGCGTTCATGGCTGAGTCTCCAAACGGCAGGGGTTGCTATCACTTCTTATCGCTTTCGATCTGATCGCACGCGATGTATTGATGCTCAACCAAAGCTCCAATGATGTCAAAGTTTATTTTGTGCCTTGGCGATGAGCGGTAGACGCGAGATCAACCCCGCTACCCTCTCCCTTGCGGAAAGGCTGAAGGGCTTCTCACCGTCCAGCCCTCCGGAGCCCCTGGTTACGCGCATCGGATCGCTTTCGCGCATGACGATCAACGCTTTGGCGCTGAAGTGAAATGGACGTTTTTCACTCGAAAAAAACCGGCCATTCCAGCCGGTTCTTTGATTTCCTGAGCCCACACGCAAAAAACCCCCTCACAAGGAGGGGGTATGATGTTTGAAAGGTTCAGACGGGTTCACCCGCCTTTTCCTGGAATCTCGTCAGTTCAGCGCAGCGCAGGAATTCCCGCAAACATCCAGGTAGATTCCTGAACCGGCGTTGCTGCGTTGCGTTTACGCGCCCACTGAGTCAGCGCCACCATCATCGCGAAGCCGAGCACGATCAACACCGGATAGGCCATCAGCAACTCGGTGAGCGAATACTTCCAGGCCAGCGGTCGACCGACACCGAGCATGGCGGCATACAACAGTGCACCAGAGAACAGAGCAAACATTCGTACATTGACCTGAAGATCAAGCAGCGAGCCGGCCTTCAACATTGCAGGCAATACATAGCGGTGCAACAGCATGCCGTTGAACGTCAGCAACAATACAATAATAACTTTTGCTTGAAGCTTTGGATTGGCAAAATAGGTCATGCCTTTTTCAAGATAATCAATGCCTATTACCGCAGCTCCCGTGACCCACAAGAATATCAACGCATTGGCAACAGACTTCTGAAGACTGGCCATATGTTCATTATCGTGCCCCGACGACACACGACCTTTCAATAAGTCCTTTACCATTGCCGCATCGCTGGCAAACACCAGACCAATAGCTACGCAGCAAGCCAACAGGTGAATGTACACTACGCCTAAACGCAAAAACTCCATGGATTCTTTCTGGCCGATCAGGCCCATAATTGTACTAATATCCAAGATTACATCTCCACTTATTGCGGCAGTGCAAATTGACCATGCCCCAGGCATGCGAATTAATAAATTAATTGCGCCTGCACGATCAGGTTCGCATTGATTGAAGCAACTAAATAATTTGGTATTACAAGAGAGAGCGACTCGCCCAGCGAGCCAGTGATGACGGCATACTATCACTCCAGATCTCAGGTAAAAAAAATCCCCATGCGCATTCCATTCAATGCAGATGAGGTATACGTCCATTTGATTAGTGAGTGCAGCGCGAACTATCAAAGGATCCGCCTGCCGGTAAATCAGAGCGAAGCATATCAAAATCGTTCACTTTTTGAGCAGAACGCTCGACAAACGGTACTAAATCCAACACCTGGAAGTACCTGTTTTCTAGCTCAAACCTGCATAGCTACGGTGCTGAATCGTTTCATGTGGTTTACCGAAAAAAAACTGCTATTGCGCTGAACTTTCGTCGCCAGGCCCGACCAATGGCGAAAATTGCCTACTGGTCACCGGCAAATTCGAGTCGCCTGAAGGGGTCGTCGACGCGTCTCGCTCGACTCAGCCACACCCACGCTGAATCGAGGTTCTTTTTGAGCGGTGCCCCAGGCTTGCTCAAGCCAGCAATTCGGTGATCCACCGGGCCTGCCGAGCGATGTCCTGCACCGTCTCCTCGGGCACGGCCTGCGGCGCCTGGGCAAAGTGGCTCAGGGTCTTCTGTTTCTGGAGCAACTTGCGCTGCCACTTGACCAGGAACGCCGGGCTGCGGGTCTGCATCTGCAACGGGCCGAAGTACAGCTCCTGGGCGGTGTAGATCACCGGCCCTGCGCGTTCGGCGACGATGATTTCGTAGTCGAAACGATTTTCTCGCAGCACTTCCTCGCAGAGTATGCGATAGCCATTGTCCATCAGCCATTGGCGCAGTGGCTGCTCGCCGCCGTTGGGCTGCAGGATCAGGCGCTCCTGACCGCTCAGGTACGCCTTGCCACTGTCGAGGATGTCGCGGATGGTTTCGCCGCCCATACCGCAGATGCTGACCGCTGTAATCCCGTCTCCCGGCTCGATTGCCGCCAGGCCGTTGGCCAGGCGCACGGTGACTTGCGAGTCCAGGCCGTTCTCGCGCACGGTGCGGTTGGCCGCGTGGAACGGCGTCAACGCCACCTCCCCGGCCACCGCCGCCGCAATGGCGCCGCGGCGCATCAAGGCCACCGGCAGGTAGCCGTGATCCGAGCCGATATCGGCCAGGCGCGCACCGGCTGGCACATAGGCGGCAACGCGCTCCAGGCGCATGGACAATGTCTGTTCGTTCAACTGCGGCCCCTTTTCACCACTAACGTCCGGCGACTTGGGCCGGATCGGGGCGTGATTCTGTCGAGCAATGCCGTGCATTTCAAATTTATGTGACCAGGGTCATGGCCCTTTTCACGCAATCACTTGCGCATACACCGATCTGTCGACGTTGCCACCGGAGAGAATCACCCCCACCCTTCTTCCCGACATGGCTTCACGCTCCGAGATGAGCGCTGCCAACGCCGACGCACCGGCCCCTTCGGCAAGGTTATGGGTATCGGTGTAATACACGCGCATGGCTTCGGCGATCTGGTCATCGCTGACCGATACGATCCGCGCAGCACCTGCCGCGTAGACGGCAAAGGCTTCAGGAATCGGCTTGCGCACGGCAAGGCCGTCGGCAAAAGTGTTGGCCGAAGCGGTTTCACGAATTGCACCAGCGTCAAACGATAGCTGTGCAGCCGCCGCCTCAGTGGAAACCACGCCAACCACTTCAGTTTCCAGACCCAGCGCATCGCGGGCGGCGATCACCCCGCAAATCCCCGATCCACAGCCAATCGGTACATAAACGGTATCCAGGTCCGGCGCTGCGTTGAACAGTTCCAGCGCATAAGTGGCGACACCTTTGACCAGCTCGGTGTGAAACGGCGGAACCAGGAACAGGTCCTGCGTGTGCGCCAGACGGGCCGCCTCTTCACGGGCATCATCGAAATCGCGGCCATATTCGACCACTTCAGCGCCAAAGCCGCGCATGGCGTTGTTCTTTTCTACCGAGTTACCTTCCGGCACGACGATCAACGCCTGCAAACCCAGTGTGCGAGCCGCCAGTGCCAGGCTCTGGCCATGGTTGCCGCGGGTAGCGCTGACAATGCCCTTCGCGCCCGGGTGCTCGCGCTTGAGCCAGTGCATGAACGTGATACCGCCACGCACTTTGAAGGCACCGGTAGGCGTGTGATTTTCGTGCTTGACCCACACCGTGCAACCCAACCGCTGAGCCAGCAAGGGCCAGGGGTACTGGGCTGTGGCGGGCATCACCTGGTAAACGTGGCGAGCGGCTTGTTCGATATCGTCGCGAGTCAGTGTGTGCATCGGTTATCTCCCGGGGATTTCGCCCAGTCTGCACACGGGTGCCGTATTGTGCCTTTCAAAAAACTGACCTGACTTTTGTCCCCCCTCTTCACTACTATGGTGTCCATGAGTCATCGAAATCGCCCGCCGCCACCACGCTTGTCCGAACCGGTCCGTCGTATCGTGGCCGGCCCTTGGGCGATCGAATTGCTCCCCGGCTGCGCCTACGCGACCCGCTATGTCGCGACCCAGGCGGGAATCGGCTTCGCCTTCGACAGCCAGCGAGGCCTGCACGCCATCGGCAGCGACCGAATACGCCCCTTCGATGCCGTGCCCAACGGCCTGGCGTTCGTCCCCGTCGGGTGTGACGTGTTGTCCGAATCCCCCCAGGGCGGCGAATACTTGCGGGTGATTCGCACCGATGGCATGGCGTTGATGGGGGATCGTGCCTTCAACAATCGCATCGACCGGCAGGCCACCGCTCTCGCGTGGCGTATGCGTTGCGGTCCTCTGTGGAGGACGATTGGGAGGCCTGGGCACTGGCATTGTCCGAACGGGTGACGGGTAGCGAAGCGGTGTCGACAACACCCAATGGCTCGATAACCGGCAGCCGAATGCGCTTGCTCGATGAGTTCATTGATGCAGGCCTCGAAGCCCCGTTGAGCGTACCGGCGATGGCGGACCTGCTTGGATTGTCCGAAGGGTACTTCATGCGGGCCTTCAAAAACGCCACCGGCAAAAGCCCGCACAGCTACCTTATCGACCGACGCCTCGCCAAGGCCCGTGCCCTGATGCGCGATTCGACCGCCACCCTGACGGAAATCGCCTATGCCTGTGGTTTCAATTCCCAGGCGCACATGGCGACCACCTTCAAGCAACGTCTTGGAGTGAGTCCGGCGCAGCTGCGTCAGTCTTTTGGATCAGGTTAGCGCCCGGTTATCAGCCGGCCAGGGCATAAGCAGATTGAAAGCGAATCCCACGCCAAAGCGGGCCTGCTCGGCGTGGCCAAAAGAAACTGTGGAACCCAGGGAATCGAACGGTGTCGCAGCGGTCCAACACGCGGCAGCACAATGGGCGCAAGACGCCCAACATATTGCCTGCCGACCGCCATTGCCCATGGGAGAACCCATTGCCAGCTATTTTTTTGCGTCAAGTTTTCCGGTTAGCGATCGTGCTCTTTTGCGCTGGCACCTCGTCCTCGGTTTTCGCCTGCCCGGCCGGGCGGTCGCTTGTTTTTGTGCTCCAGGTTCCGAAGAGGAAGCTGGAACGATCTTCGACGACATGAACCAGATGGCGGCCTCTGGATTGCAGAACTGGATTGTGCAATCGCGCAACACCGCGGCAACCGGCGATATCCAGCCAATCCCGCTGAATATCCGGGCCCAGCTCGAACCCTACTATGACATTCAAGTGCTCGATTCGGCTCGCTACAAGGTAGGCGATGATGTGGAGCTGAACGCCGCACACACCATGCTGCAGAATCCCGATGTACGTGCGGTCACCCTTATCGACATCATCGTCTTTCGAAATCCCGAAGATGCACTTAACGATGTCGCGCTGTGGGCGCATGAGTTGAAGCACGTGCAGCAGTACCAGCAATGGGGAGATCGCGAGTTCGCCACTCGTTATACCCGTGATTACGAAGCCGTCGAGGCGCCGGCCTACGAGATTCAAGCCCAGGTAGCCAGAACGCTACGAGCCAGCCAGGCTCGGGCAGAATCGCCTCGGCTTCCTTGAGTTCAAAAGGTCAAGCCTGGTCAGGTCAACATCGAAAGGTGGCACCGCCCCTTCTCATGCCGATTGTCTGCGCCAGGTGCCGGGGGATGTGCCGAATTGGCGCTTGAATGCGCGACTGAACGCGGCTTCGGAGTCGTAGCCAACGGCAAAGCCGATTTGCGCCACATTGCCGCGACCTTCGCGCAACTGTTGAGCCGCCACGTGCATGCGCCACAGCGTCAGGTATTGCATCGGCGGCTGTCCGACCAATGCCGTGAAGCGCTCGGCGAACACCGAGCGCGACATGCCCACTTCAAGCGCCAGGGCTTCTGCCGTCCAGCCTTCGGTTGGACGGGCATGCAATAGCGCCAGTGCGCGCCCGATATGCGGGTCCCGCAACCCCGCCAGCCACCCACGCCGCTCAGTGGGAAGGCTGGCGACATACTGGCCGACGGCTTCGACAAATAGCAGCTCCGATAACTTGGCGATGACCGTTGTCGAGCCGACGCGGCCCGCCGCGATTTCACTGACAGCAAAACGAAAGGAGCTTTCGATCCAGTTACCCGAAGCCGTCGCGCGCAAATCCAGCTTCAATAAGGAAGGCAACGACGAAAGCAACGGACTGAAGGGTGTTTCTGAACCGAGGAACCCGCACAGCAACTGCGTGGCCTCGCCGCCCCCGCCGTACTTGATCCGTGATATGCCGCCGACTTCTGGTGGCTGGATGACTTCTCTGGCTGGCATGGGCGCAATGCTCAGGTCGCTGCCAAAAGAATGTGCGTCGTTGCGAGGAAGCAAAACGAGTTCGCCTGCCCCAACCTCGATGGCGGCACCACCGTCGATTTGAATTTGCATGCGCCCAGCGGCGACAAAATGCGACGCAATGATGTGTCGAGGTGCCGCCAGGAACGGCTTGCAATCATCCGCCGAGACTCTGCCGTTGATGCACCAGGGCGCAGTGAGTTCCGCCTCGAGGAAGACCCCTCCAGACAGCCGAATCACACGCAACACATCAGAAAGCGCATCCAACACTTGACCGCCCTCCTTTCCGGAGTCCGGAGCAGGTTTTCAGGCGCACCGGTCATTCACCGCCTGAACTGCGACGCCTAGATTAGCACCAACGCGGAATCAGCGATCGAAACTGTCCCCAGAGGCTTCACCCAAGGTCATTGGCTCCGACGTCAACCGAAATTGCCCCATTCAAACGCCACCAGGGCAGCAGGAGATCCATATGAACAGCGTCGTTACCCTACCCGGCTCAGCGTCAGTCAACACCGCCCGTTATGCGCAAATGGTCAGGTCATCGAAAAAGTCCGAATGGCAGATCGATCGCGATCTGCTTCAGGACCGCAGTTTCGACTATTCGCGCAAATTCCTCCCCGACGGACTGTCGCAGGTCGACCGCCTGACCTTTCTCGATGCGGACCAGGCGCGCCTGCTCAGTCAGATACAGGGCCGGACCTATGCGTACATCTTTGGCCTGGTCGAGCGTTTTATCAGTGCCAAGATGCTCGATCAGGGGCGGGCCCATGTATTTGACGATCAACTGGCCCTTGAAGCGCTGGTGCGTTTTTCCAACGACGAGATCAAGCACCAGGAGTTGTTCCGGCGTATGGAGACGATGATGAGTTCGAAATTGCCAGCGGGATATCGTCAGGTTGCCGATCCAAACGAGGTGGCGCGCGCGGTACTGGCGGCCAGTACCTGGTCGGTGCTTGCACTGACCTGTCACATCGAGCTGTTTGTTCAGGCGCACTACGTGCAAAGCATCGCCCCGCGCGAGGAGCTGTGCCCGTTGTTCAAGGATGTCTTCAAATTCCACTGGAAGGATGAAAGCCGGCACGTCGTACTCGATGAACTGGAATGGCGGGACGAGCACGCGAAACTCTCGTCGGCCGAGCACGACCAGGCAGTGAATGACCTGATTGCGCTGGTAGCGGCCGTCGACGCAATCCTGCAGGCACAATCGGCAGCCGATGCCGATTACTTCATCAGTCATGCTTCACGATCGTTCAGTGTCGAAGAGACCGTGCAAATCAAGGCCTGCGTGCTGAGCGCCTACCGCTGGCAATACATTATCTCGGGCGTACGGCATCCTCACTTCGGCCGACTGCTGACGCAAATGACAACGCCAGCACAGATGTCCAGGATTCAGACCGCTCTGGCCCCAATCATGAGCAATTGACCGACAGCGCGACTGACTGCTCGTCGGTCGCACTGCGCGATGACGTGCTGATAATGAACCATTGAGGAAGGCGACCATGACGATACCGATGTGGATGCTGCTTGGGTTTGCGACCTGGACCTTGCTGCTATTAATGGCAACCGTCGGGGTTTATCGCTGGGTCGCAATCCTGTTCTCGAGTGTTCCGATCGCCTCTTTCCGAAGCGATCGGCTCGAAGGCGAAGATTGGTATCGCCGCGGGACAAGGGCCCACGCCAACTGTGTGGAAAACCTGCCTGTGTTTGGCGTCATCGTGTTCGTGATTACAACCCTTGATGTCAACGGCGCCGCAGTGAACTACTTGTCCACACTCGTCCTGATCGCCCGCGTGTGCCAGTCATTGGTTCACGTCTCCCATGAGCAAACCAATGCGTTCGTGGCAGTTCGGTTTGCCTTCTTTAGCGTTCAGTTGGTGTGTTTTCTCGCGCTCATTGTCATAGCCGCTTGTTATGGCAGATGACCAGTTGCCCGCTAATCCTCGAATCGCCCCGTGCCGTCTCGATCGCGCGCGTAGTGTCGGGTAAGTGCAAACGCCGGCAACCAGGCCTCGCGCCGCACAGTCCAGCTCTCGTAGGTTGGCGTCAACTGGTCAGGGGCATCCAGAGATCCGAGGTTCACCTCGACTTCGTCTGCGCTGCGTGAGAACACCGACGAACCGCACTGCGGACAGAAGTGCCGCCCGGCGTAGTCACGCGTTTTGCCCTCGATTGTCACGGCATCCTGATGAAATATCGCGGACGCATGGAACAACGCCCCATGGTGCTTGCGGCAGTCGAGACAGTGACAAACACCAACCCGGAACGGGCGACCCGACGCGACAAAACGCACTTTTCCGCACAAACAACCGCCGGTGAACCGGTCCATGCGGTGCCTCCTTCAGACCGTCCGAAACGGCGTATCAGCGTGGAAACAGGAACGTCACGGCGGCACCAAAATCGGCGCTGCTAAAGGATTAGCGTAGGCAACTGTCATCGATGTGCAATTTTCCTGAGCGTGTGTTTAACAGTTTTTGAGAGTTATTGATTCGGATTATCCCCCCGCTACAGGCAGCATTCGGCCCGCATTGACCGGCGTGCAAGCACCTGCTTTGCGTAACCGACTGGCAAATACCAGCGCCTGAAAACAAGGCGACCGGACCAATGCCCGGGGCCAGGTCGGAACCCGAATGACAACTTTCATCACTTGAGAACCAAACATATGGGCATGTCGAATAAATGGATTGCGGGTATTGCTTTGAGCTGTGTATTTCAGGTCGGCTGTGTCTCGAAAGTCGCGCAGCAAGAGCAATACTCGGGTTTCCTGGGCAATTACCAGGGCCTGGAGGAGCAAACTACGCCGAGTGAGCAGAAAGTATTGCGCTGGGTATCGCCAGGGTTCGATCCACGCGCGTATTCCCAGATGGAACTGTATCCATCGCCGCAGCCGACCGCGCGCGTCAGCCTGAAAACCCTGCAAGACCTGCAATTGATGGCCAGCAACAGCGTCAAGACCGCCGTTGCCCGCCGCTACGCGATCGTCCCTTATCCACAGTTGGCGCCAACCAATTCACGTTCGCTGATCCTGCAAGCGGCGATCACTCACGTCAGCGCCAACAACGAAGGCATGCACTGGTATGAAGTCGTACCAATCGGGGCCATTGTCGGAGCGACACAAGCAGCCACCGGGCACCGGGACCAGACCGCCGAGATGTACATCGAAGCCAACCTGATCGACGCCAAAACCGGTTTGCCGGTAGCGAAGATCGTGCGCAAGGTGTTCGGCGAGACCATCAAGAATGCCAAGCAGCCGATTGTTGCCAATGACTTCAAGGTTGCACTCAAAGGCATGTCAGACGATATGCAGGCCCTGCTCCTCAAGCACTGACGTTCAAGCGAACCCCATCGCAAGCGTGAAAGTGCCTGCTGTCCACCGGCATTGGATGGCATCACAAGCAGACCGGCATGGGGTTTCAACGTGGCGCCATGCCGCGTTTTCCCTCTGACAAACCGTTAGCCGTGCCGACGCCTGACGCGAGACTCGATGATGAAAATTCTGGCCCATATCCTGGCGATGCTGATGCTGTTGCTGAGCACCAGCGCCCTGGCGGCAACCGTGATTCCCCTCAAAGGTCAGACCTCCCAGACCATCCAGCAGGACACCAGTGCCTGCCAATCCCAGGCCAACGCGCAGCATCCGGTGCAAAGCACCGTACCCTCCGGTGGCCGGGCCAAGGGCGCCGCTACCGCTGCGGTAGCCGGTGCCACGGCGGCGGAAGTTCGGGGCCGCCAACATGAAAACGTCTATGACCAGATCGACGACGATACCCGCCAAGACTATCGCCAGAACCAGGCACGCAGTGCCGCGGCTGCCGGCGTTGTCGTAGGGGGCGCCAGGCAACGCCAGGCGCGTCGTGAGAATCTGAGTGAGAGCGAGCAAAACGTCACCGCCAACAACTCCGTCTACAGCAGCTGCCTGCAACAACGTGGCTACGATGTTTTGCCTTGATCGTCGATGAAAACGGCGTGAAGAACCAAAAAAAACGCCCCGAGCCCTTCATGAAAGGACTCGGGGCAAAGTCGTAGAACGAGAGGTGAGGATCGTTGACGCCGCGACAAACAAACCGTGAACACGCAACGTTCCTCGAGATCCATTTAAATCGGTAACGTCCCCGGTTAAAAGCTAATAAGAATCAAAAATAATCTTTCACAAGCCAAGTGCACAAGAACACCATCATTGATTTGTATCCTGATTGTTCAGGCTCAAACAAAAGCCTGGCGGAGCAGCGAGGTTAGTTCATTGAGGTGTGCCCCCGCGCAACCCCCACCTGCCCTAGCTTGCAGTTTTCGGATAGCGCAGTTGATCCATTCCAAGCATTATTCATGGCGTCCAAATCGAAAACCATGGGTCATCCAGCAATGCTTTTCCTTTGTATGATTAAATGGATACCTCTGACAGACTGGGCTGTTTGCCGAACTGCACGCCTCTGAAACGAGCCAATCCAGCATCGTAAATGCAACACACAGTGCACCTTCCGCTGGGCCCTCATCTTCGTTCACTTCCCAGACCAGAATGTACCGAGCCAAATCCGGCCCCTATACTCAGGCCAGCATCGCCTGAACGGAAGATTTCTATGAGCTACACCTTCAAATTGAAAAATAGCGCCGTCGCGGTATTCGACCCGGACAGCGCCATGCTTTCCATTACAACCCCCCACGGAGATGTACAGAATTCCACGCTAGGTAGAGCTGAGTCGCGCCTGTTGGACCTGCTGCTCATGGAGCCAGGTGTCACTAAAAGCCGCGATGAAATCATCCCGCGTGGTTGCCTCCGGCAGTTTGAATCAAACAGTTTTCTCACTACGCAATATTCTCAACGACAGCCGAGATCACGAGATCTTGATGACTGTTCCTCGACGAGGATATTGCTTCAACCGGCAATGTGTCGTCGATGCAGAAGCAGATGTACCGGCAGCCCGGGAGGAAACAACGCAGCCCCCCGCCCCCATCCCTGGACAACTACCGCCGACTGGTAGTGACGGGCTGCTTGAACCCTCAGGTAAAACCACTGAATCCGCGCGCATTACAAAAGCTCAACTGATCGCTTATATCGTTACCCTGGCAATCGTTGTCTTTACTATTTTTCAATTCGACTTCGACGCGCCAAAAATTGAAATTTCCAGTGTCGACAAGAATGGACTGGTCATACACGCCGTGGGCAGTGATCTTGCCGAGGCGCAAGCGCTTATGGAGTTGTCGGCCAAACAAACCGAGCAGCTGCCACCAAACCTGAAGGGCCAGGTCTGGATCAACCTGTATAAAGCCAATTATTCCGTTTCGTGCATCCGTCAGGATCTAAGCACTGCAAATCTACAATTGAACAGCAGCGAAAGGGACCTCGCCTTGATGATTCGTCAATGTGTTTGAAATTTCGCAAGCCGTTCACTGGCCTGTTATAGGCTTGATCAATGCACTGTGCATTTTCTCTTTCGTTTACTCTCCTTCGCACTACATGGAAAATATCAGTTACCAGACAAAATCCCGACAGTGGCTGGAAGATCTCAACCAACTCAACACTGAAGAGTACCTCACTATCGGGCATGGCAGGCTCACGGGGACCACGCTGGAAAGCCTGAATGGGAAAATCCGCAACGCGACCATCTCAGCGAATATAATCGGAGAAAGCAATAAACACGTCGAGATCAAAGTCAGCAACATCAAGCTCAGCCAGGATAATGAACTTTTCGCCATTGAAAAGACCCCTGACTTGTTCTTTAGACGTCAATACGTCTTGCAAGAAGGCGCCATTCTAAACTACGAGTTGATCCCGACCCCAGATAAAAACGCGGTGTGTTTTTACATTCATGAACTTGGCCGTTTGCGCTGCATGAGCCATTAATCGGCCTCCCGAACAGGCTCGACACCCGCCTGGCAAAGGTTCACATCAAAAAACCTCAAACAAAAATAATACTTATTGATTTGAATCAAACGTCTTCCCCGCCAAAAATCTCTCCTCGATAATCTTTGGAATCGAGCCCGCTTGATTCTCGTCCGGGACAATGCCCTACAGGGGGAATCAAGTGAACGCCATGCATTTTCTGCGAGCCCATAAATCAACGACTTTCAGATTCATGGGGATCTTGTTTCTGTCTACCTTTCCACTTTATTCGTTGGCGCACGACGAGCACTCCGTCGAAAGCACGACCATTGAATATTATGAAGTTGAAACAAGCCCGGATGACAGCCAGAAACCAGTGAGAATGAGTATCATACAGACGAGCAGAGCAGTGATTCTACTCTCCCCGGCCAACCACAAAGTGACACAGGCATGAGCTACGCCAGTTCGCTCATACTTCTTTGAGGAGCGTGGTATTCACCGGGGCAAGTTCTGGCTGGCCTCTTCTGACGACCTGGCAAATATGAGTTATTGACTTTGGCAGGCACCATCGAAGTGAGATTATTTGCAGCCCAAGTCGTGGCAGAGATGCAGCTGACATTCTGCGCTGCCTGAATACACTGTTAATAAGGAATCGCCTCGATGCTACTGAAAAACTTCGTCACCGTGTCGTTTGGTTTATTGCTTTCTCTCAAGGCCATGGCCGACGACAAGGGTATCTACAGTGCCAAATTGACGAGTGTCGAAACCAACAAAAAGGCCCCAACTACTGTGAAAACTGGCTATCAGGTAAAAAACGGTTATCGTATCGACGACTTTTACGCCTTTACAGCAGCAGCCATTGACCCGATGAAACCCCAATCGCAGATCTTCAGTTCGAAAATCGATCCGCGCAAGGTTCAACACATGGACGACTCACCGTTTTCGGCGGAACTGGAACTGATCCGGGGACTCTGACAACCCGTTCAAAGCCAATGGCAATGGGGTCGATCTCACCGACAGCAAGAACGCCTAATCGCGTATCGTCTCCATGACTGCCCGTCAGGCTTGATCCTTATCATTTAACAGATGAGCCTTCAATTTCATGAGTATCGCACCGCCCGACGAGATCTTTCATTTGTCCTCTGCCTTGCCGAGCCAACTGAACAGAACAATAGGCAAATGGGAAATCAGCCTTATTCCGACCGAGCATGAAGCGCGCATTCGGCAACACAAACTCTTTCACAGTCCGCAATTGCAGTGCAGTCGCCTTGAGTTCGACTCATCCGTGACGCTGGTCAGTTCTGTCCCTGCCGGATTCGTAACATTCGCCATCTCCCAGGCACCGATTGGCCGCCCCGTCGTAAACAACCAAAAACTACGGCCTGACGAAGTCATCGTACTGCACAGTGATGAATCGGTGCATTACACCTGCGAACCGAATGAAACACTTTTCACCATCACCACGACACTGGAAAACTATGAGCGGTGCCGTCAAAATCACTCTGTCATAGATATCCTTGCAAACAGAACACAACACAGCTTCCAGGCTGAAAACTTTCAATTCATACAATCGGCCATTCAAGCTATCAGCGCTTGCTGTGTCGACATCAACGACGCTGCTTCAACACAGCGTAGCGAATCAGAGGGTTCGGCGATTGAAAGTGCGGTACTCGCTTCTCTGTTACAGTCGTTGACGCCTGCTGGCCGCTTCATTCGCAAAGTCCCGACAAGAAGAAAGGTGGCGATACAAGCCATACAGTACATCCATGAAAACACAAAAAAAACGCTCACTATAAAGTCGCTGGTAAGGCAACTGGAAACCACCACACGCACTTTGCATTTTGGCTTTATTGAAACGTTCGGGATATCGCCAATAGACTCGCAAGCGCCCGTCGCGACCTGATCAATAAAACGTGGCCTACCGTCACAGAAACCGCGATGTTTTGGAACTTTCACCATCTGGGCCGGTTTTCCAAGGCGTATCAACTGGCTTACGGAGAGACACCGTCGGAAACGGCCAAGCGCAACTCAGCCAGGCCAAGGAACACGACCTCATCTGTTTACAACCAGGTCGTCGGGGATAGAAATTATCGTTAACAGGCGGTTATCAAAGCCGAGTAAATGATGATTAATGACTTTCCTTGATCAACCACAAGTACCCAAAATTGCTTATTTTCCTATACAAGGAGATAAGCATGCATCATCGAATAAACACACTGCCACTCAAGCAGAAAATCGCACTGTGTATTACCGTCTATGCCAGCGGCATCTTGTTGGCATGGGTAATTGATTGGTACTGAAGTTGCTTAATCCGTGACTACAGAAAGCACAGTGATTTAATGACACCTCGGAGTTTTTCGATGGTTGCCGCATATAAAGCGTTACTTGGAAGGTACACCGTCACTGTATGTCTGATTGCAGCAGCAGGTTGGGCCGCATGGTTCTGTGCTGGAGGGCTGGCGGATCAATTAGTTGCACGGAAGTTGAATAACGTTTATGCCGATCTGCGAGCTGCTCAAGTGGAGCCCAATGCGCAGATCGACAAAGTACTGGAAACCCTCGGCAATCTCGATCGCTCGGGTCAGGAATGCTCCGTAGAGCAATACTCACAGTTGGCTGATCTGGTCAAGAATCTGCGATTTGTTGATCAAGCGGCCATCCAGTTGCCCAATGGCAAGATCTGTTCCTCCTACGGACAAGCACCTCCACCGATACTGGCCGATAGCGACAAGCGCAAGTTTTCCGTTGGAAAGCGAACCTACTGGGTGGATGCTGGCCACACGGTTTCTGCGGACTCCGATTTTATCATTGTGTCGGAACAGTCGACCTACGTCTGGGCAAACAAGAAGATCCTGCTCGACAACCTGAAGTTTCCCAAGTCCATGCAACTGGACCTCATCGGCCCCGGCGGCGCAGTGCCCATTGCTTCTACGGGCCAAAAACCGCTGACGATGCAGAAACCGTTCCACCTGGAGGAACTGGTTACTTCGGCAGACAAGGTCCTCATCGCCTTTGCGGGCAACCGAAATGAACTGATCTCTGTCATTTCTCTTCCATTGAGCTACCTGACAAGTCTCAAATTCAAATTATTCATTGGCCTTGTGTGCGTGTTCGCAGCGCTGTCTTTGCTCGCATGGTGTGCCCAACGGCATTACACCTCTACCGCCGTACGGCTTCGTAATGCCCTGAAAGCCAACAGGCTGGATGTTCATTACCAGCCTATCGTCAACCTGACGACGGGCTATCTGGTGGGCGCTGAATCACTTTCTCGCTGGAACGACAACGGTACCCAAGTGCCTGCGGATGTTTTCATTGCGGTGGCGGAAAAATCTGACTTGATCCGCGTACTTACACGTTCGGTGATTCGACAAGTGGCAGAGGATTACAGCACCTACCTTTGGGCGTGCAAGGACTTCTACATTACGGTCAATCTTTGCGCCCAGGATATCCAGGACCCAAGTTTTCCAGACTACGTGGCCAGCGTGCTGGCAACCTACAACATGCCAGTGTCTGCCATGGCTTTTGAAATCACCGAAAGGACCCTGATCGATCAGAAGCCTGCCGCCCTGCAATTGCGACGGCTTCGTGCGTGCGGACATCGCATTGCCGTGGACGACTTCGGTATCGGCTATTCCAACCTTTCGCTCCTCGATTCAGTGCCTTTCGACATTCTGAAATTAGATCGCTCATTCATCGCCGACGACAAGATCGCGGCCAAGGATGCCTTGTGGCGCCACATTGCCCGGTTGGCCAGGTCGCTGAGACTCAAAGTCGTGGCCGAAGGTGTCGAGACTCAGGAGCAACTGCCGCATCTGGTCTCGGAGGGGGTTCTATTGGCGCAAGGCTGGTTGTTCTCCAAAGCGCTGCCAATTCAAGCATTGGCAAGACGCTACTTTCAATCTACGGAAAACATCCCGCCCTACGACTCAAAAATATCAATCAATGATTTTTATTAACCCTTCATGGCCCCTCAAATGCTCGCCGAACCCTAACACCAGACAAACCTGAACAAGGACTCCACCACCCATGCTACTTCGAAACCTTGGCTTCGCTTCACTGCTATCGCTGCTGTCTTTTCAGGCGCTCGCTGATGACAAAGGTTTATATCTTGGAGCTGGCGTAAGGACGAATCCAGATTGGACGACGACGACACCAGCTACAAGGTTTATGCCGGGTATCGCGTCAATAGCTACCTGGCCTTCGAGGGGGCTTACGTCGACCTGGGTCAATTCAAGGACAAGAATGTCGATTTCGATGGTAAATCGGCTCAGGCTGCCGCCCATGTCGGCTTTCCGCTGGGCGATCGGTTGCGGGTATTCGGCAGTGTCGGTGCCCACGCCTGGGACGCCGACGGCAATGCCACCGACGACGATACCGGGGTTGACCTGACCTACGGCCTCGGCGTCGAGTTCGATGTCTTTCGCAACATCGGCCTGCGCGCTGAATACGAAGTCCTGGAGGTCGGAGAGATCGACCTGAATCAGACGACTGCATCCGCCTATATGCTTTTCTGACACCGCGACAACTGAGCGGCCTCCCCCGGGTCGCTCATCGCACCCTGCACAATGTTCGTCCTCGCACTACCTGCCCCCATCCCTGCCATTACTTCAAGGTTTCCTTCGATTCCTGCGCAGGTGCCATGTACCACTTGTCCCTGGGCACCCATTTCTCCTGTTGCGGATCGCCCAAATAGTGCGGCGACATGATCTGCACACCGTACTCGTTGAACACATCCTGGATGTTGGCGTGGAGCATGCTCAGCAGCACGGCGCGCGGTCGAGGCTGGCTGGGTATGGCCTGGGCCACCAACCGGTATTCCGGGTAGAAGTCCGACAATGCCGTCTGAAACACCTGCGGCGGTGGGGTTTCGAGGACGCCGGGCGTGCGTCTGGCGGCTTCCAGCAACATCCCTTCGACCTGCCGCCAAGGGGTGTCATAACCGATGGTGACTACGGTATCGACCACATAACCGGGGCCTTGTACGACCCGTGAGTAGTTCTTGGTGACCGTGCCGGTGATCATCGAGTTGGGCAGGGTCAGCACTTCGCCCAGGCCGGTACGAATGCTCGTGGTGAACATGCCCAGTTCAGTGACCGTCCCTTCGTGCTCGCCAATGCGCACGAACTCACCGGGACGCAGGGTTCGGGTGTACGTCAGGATCAATCCGGCCGCCGCCTGCCCGACGACGCTGGAAGCACCCAGGGAGATCATCAGGCCGACCAGCACCGACAAGCCTTTGAACGCATCGGTACCGGCACCCGGCAAGTAGGGATAAGCCATGGCCAGGGCAAACAACCAGATCGCCAGCGAAGTCAGGCGCTGAGTCGGTTTCAGGGTTTCGTGGTTCAGCCAGTTGAAGGTGCCGGGCGTGGCCATGCGCCGCAGTATCCGGCGAGAGAACGCTGTCGCGCCACGCGCAATGAAAAAGATCGCCAGCGCCACGCCGAGCCCGGGGATGGCCCCTAGAATCCCTTGCAGCAAATAGTCGGCGACTTCCAGCAGATAGTTGTTAAGGCTTTCACCCCAAGGCCGGGTATAGGGAAACCGCGACAGGACAAACCCCAACCACTCGTAAGAGAGCAGCAGCACGATGACCCAACGCAGCAATTCCAGCACGCGGCTGACCAATGGATAAAGGAAGTTGGCGTCGATCAGCGGAACCTTTCCGACTTTCAGCGCCTGGGTGTGCCGATGCATCAGTTCAGGCAGTTTCTGCAGCACTCTGCGCCGCAGGTACGACATGCCGAACAGCAGCGCGATGTAGATGCCGGTGGCCAGCAACGCGGCGACGACGGCACGCAGGATCAACTGCAAGCTGCGGGCTTCCCGGCTTTCGGCCACGACCTGGCGCAGCCTTTCGGCCGCGGCTTCGGCGGCCAGTTGCACCGAGTCGAATTCGGTCTCGTCGACATCCGTGGGCGAAACGATAAAAGCACGGCGAGCTCCCAGCAGCACCATGTAGCTTTTCATGATCGGATCGAGGGTGACATTGAGGTCGTCGGCGTCATCCAGCGCCTCACCGATCACCGCTTTCGCCCGTTTGACCCGCGAGGCCGGGGCTTCACCGAGGATGGTCGCGCGAAACACCATGATGCTGCGGTTGGCCACTTTCAATTCAACGGGAGCATCGACCACTTTCGGTGCGTCTTCGGCCCACAGTTGCACCGACCACAACATCCCGAAAACAGTAACCATTACAGCGAGCAGCCTGCTCCGCATGTGTCAGATCCTTACGTCACGAAATTCAAATCCAGAGTACGTAACGCAGCGTAGTTCACCGATGAACGGTTGTCAGATTGCAGCTACAGGCCGTTTCCTTATCCGTCTGTTTTCTTGAAACAGCGAACTCAAGCCCCGGAAATTGCGCTCATGACCGAATTCTCGAAACACTGAAGATCCCTCTGGAAGCGAGCCTGCTCGCGATAGCGGTGGGTCAGACACCGGGATGTCGAATGTACCGCCGCCATCGCGAGCAAGCTCACTCCCACAATGTGTTCCATACCTGATTCAAGGATTGACCTGATAACCCTTGCCCTGCAAACAGCTGGTGTAAGCCGTCGTGGTATTCGCCTGCGTGGTTTTCGATTGCTCCCGGCGTTCCTGACGCTGGCGTGAACCACCGACAACCATACCGGCCGCCGCCGTCTCCTTGGCGCGGTTCTGGCGATAGTCCTGTTTCCTGTCATCGTCGACACGATCATAAGCGTCGTCATGCTGATTACCGCGCACCTGGGCAGCCGTCGCGCCAGCGGCCGCCCCCACAGCAGCCCCCTTGATCCTCCCGCCGGAAGGCGTGGAAGCCGTCGAGGCGCTCTGGCTGGCGGCGATGCTGTTGCATTCGTTGATGTCGGCCTGGGTTTGTTGCGAACTTTGCCCTTTCATCGGCACCACCGATTGCGCCCAACCCGGGGCACTCAAAATCGACAATGCGATACATAGGCTGACCGGTGAAAATCGTTTCATGATGATCTCCGACAGGCTTGCCACAACGGGCAAGCCTTTGGGTCGACTGGCGGGCGGCAAGCGGCGCCATGCGTCGCCTGCCGATCGGGTGGAGTAACTGAAAAGTGTAGTTCAACGGCCCCGCACAGAAGGACTTCCGAACAAGCGGTGGTAGTTGTGTAGGAGCGAGCCTGCTCTTGCAACCCGAGCAATTTTCGGCCCCCTCCTATCAGTTCTGCTAGTACACGTCGAAAGCAATTGAACCCAAACTTAGGCTTTCACGTCCATGAGAGTAGGAGTCGCCATGTCTTCCCCTCAAAAAGTCCTGAATTGCCGTTATCGCTATGACGCGCTTGATCGTCTCGCCAGCCACAATCTGTCCGATACCCCGGAACGTCATCGTTTCTACTGCAAAAGCCGTCTGGCCACCGAGGTACAGGGTGCCATCGGACACTCCATTGTCCAGCAGGGTGACTGGCTGCTGGCGCAGCAACAGCGTCAGGACGGCGGGCTCGATACCACCCTGCTAGCCACGGACCTGCAACGCTCGGTGCTGAACACGCTCAAGAGCGGCCAACAACGACAACCCATCGCCTATTCCCCCTGCGGCCATCGCCCCGCCGAAAGCGGTTTGTCCAGTTTGCTGGGGTTCAATGGCGAACGGCCAGACCCGGTGACCGGGCATTATTTGTTGGGTAATGGGTATCGGGCTTTTAATCCGGTATTGATGCGATTCAATAGTCCGGATAGTTTTAGTCCATTTGGGAAGGGAGGATTGAATGTATATACATATTGCTTGGGAGATCCTGTAAATCAAGGCGACCCAGATGGACAATCGCCATCAGTTTTCTTCAAAGCATTATTCACACGAAAAATAAAAATAGGTGGCTACACAGAAAAGATACGACCAGAAATATCGATCTGGCAGGCAATGCGTGCTAAAAGGGAAATGAAATCAATAACAAAAAAACTCGACACGAACAAAAAACTACTGAACAAAACCTTTAAAACTGATATGGATAATGCCTACGCTCCACCTCCAGAACCACGGCAAAGATCCTTGCAAAGTATTGCGGCAGACGCTATCAATTCATATGACAAAATAGACTCCAACGAGATACCAAGCTCAATAAAGAAAATCATAGAGAGCGAAGCCAAATTTCAAAAATCAAAGACTGATACCATTCAACAATTCTATGAAGAAGTCAGTGATTCTCACGGCCACCTGGATTTAAGAGCACTTGATTGGGCCGTTTCAAATGGGAGTCACGTTAATATTGGACGAGACCACGACCAACTCATGAAACTAGCGAAAAACTATCAGCAACGCATATCAGCCATACGACTAGAACAAACCACATTGGACAACAGGAAAGGATCGATTAGAGCTAAAAACTTCCGTTAATGGTACAGGTACGCCGGTCACTCCAGAGCCCATCGAATTGCTCTCACACAGACGAACAATCGATGGGTATTGTTTTAATCAGACACTGGAAGTTGCTATCTACATTAGCGGATAAAGCTGCTCATCAAACTCCGCCAACTTCGGAAACACCAGCGGCTGATCATCGCACCTTCACTGAACATGTGTCGCGCCCGCACCGGGTCACTTGTAGTGCTTTGCAGGCAAGTGCCATCTACGAACGCTCCCCCCTATCAGTTCTGCTAGTACCCAACAAAAACGGCCAGGCAGATACTCAAGCGCTACCAGACTTTGAAAGCCAGGAGCGCATCCAATGTCTTTCCCTTGCCAAACCCTGCTTTGCCGTTATCGCTATGATCCGCTGGATCGCCTCACCAGCCACAATCTGTCCGATACCCCGGAACGTCATCGCTTCTACTGCAAAAGCCGTCTGGCCACCGAGGTACAAGGTGCCATCGAACACTCCATTGTCCAGCACGGTGACCTGCTGCTGGCGCAACATCTGCGCCAGAACGGAGTGCTCGACTCCACCCTGCTAGCCACGGACCTGCAACGCTCGGTGTTGCACACCTGCAAGAGCGACCGACAACCACAACCCATCGTCTATTCCCCTTATGGCCATCGTCCCTCCAAAAGCGGTTTGTCCAGTTTGCTGGGGTTTAACGGTGAACGACCGGACCCGGTGACCGGGCACTATCTGTTGGGTAATGGTTATCGAGCGTTTAATTCGGTATTGATGCGATTTAACAGTCCGGACAGTTTTAGTCCGTTTGAGAAAGGTGGATTAAACTCCTATGCATACTGCCTTGGGGACCCAATTAACTTAGGTGACTTCAATGGTCATAACCCATTCAAATTTTTGAGAACCTTATTCAAAAATGGATCTAAGTCAAAAACACCCACCAACCATATCTTAACAACCGAATATAAATTCTCCAGCTATTTAGGTAAAAATATAAACCCGTTCCCACTTAGCGACCTAGCCATGCGTAAAACTGAAAACATGCTAGGTGCAATGCCAGGTCGTCAGATTGAATCCCTGCTCAATGGTCCAGGAAGCAGCGGTGTCAAAATCTGGGATAATAAAACCGGCCTACACAATATAAAGCAGCATGTTAAATATCATGGTTATGATACGACGGCGCACGAGGTAATTAGTGCAGGTTTGAGAGGCGAACTGAATGGTGTTCTGCCCCATAGAGCAAACGAACTTTCAATTCTGATATCGGAAGGAAAATGGTATAATATGCCGGGCCGTAGAATTATAACCAGAGAGGGCAAACGCTCATACTTTAGGATGGACATGCCTAGACAAAGAGAAATTTATAGGCAGGCCGATATTCCTTTGCCTGAAGCCTTTCTCACAGACTCCAACAGATTTTATGTGAGTGCAGACGCCAAAGAGATTCGAACTAAAGCAGTCAAATATTAAGTAACAGCAAAAAATGCGAACGGAACTCAAAATTTGTGAACGAGCTTACTTGCGATTTCGGTGGATCAGTCAGCATTGAATTTAAAGCTGATGCCCTCATCGCGGGCAAGCCCGCTCCCACAGGTTTTGGGGGTGTTAGTCAGGCATTGGTGCTCAGCGGATAGAGCTTGTCATCAAACTCCGCCAACTTCGGAAACACCAGCGGCTGATCATCGCTCAGATGCTGCAGTCGCTGCCCATAATCCACCAGAAACTGCTGGCGCGCTTCGTCACTGATGTACGGCACATGCCAGGCCACGAACGGCTCCAGCACATCGAACCCGACGTAAGCCAGGGTGCCACGCAGAATCGGCCGCAGCATGTCC
>LNAP01001309.1_pt1 | contig 32403 bp, 32 predicted proteins | sample 602601 | NCBI WGS metagenome assembly LNAP01 (sample SAMN02440304, study PRJNA202911) | soil metagenome | biome: Subtropical and temperate rainforests or woodlands; isolation source: soil samples (1 kg each in a 20% v/v slurry with milli Q water) were... ...
GGCTGGAAGGTTTCGGTTTCACGCTTGCCAAAAAAGGGGTTCTGCACGGCCATCGGATCTCCTTGAAAAGAGGGGATCGTAGGAGCGCCGGGTCATTCCACCTTACGGTCTTGCGCAAGATCGGTAACCAAATCGTTCTCTGGTTGCATGCACTTGCACCACTTGCATGGTCACACCAATTGCAGCGCGATCAGGACACGATGTAGGCTGCGGCAGCCGCGGACATGAGCACGCCATCGGGCCCGAAAAACTCCATGCGCGTGGTGGCCACACGCGAACCCAGGCGCAACACCTCGGCGCGCAATTCGAAATGGCTGCCAATGCCGGGCCGCAGATAGTCCACGCGCAGGTCGATGGTAGGCACGCCCCGGCCTGTCTGCGACACGAGCGCCCAGTCGGCCGTGAGGTCGACCAGCGCGGCGAGGATGCCGCCGTGCGTGTAGCGCTTTTCGGCGTTCACGACCCATTCTTCGCGCCAGCGCGCGGTGAGTTCGACCTCGCCTTCGCGCACGGCCTGGACTTCCAGGCCGAGCCATTGATGGTAAGGGCCGCGCAGCAGGCGTGCCTGAATGTCGGCGGCGGTGGGCAGGGTTGGGGTTTCGCTCATGATGGAACTCCTTGGATTCACGGATTGACGATGACTTTGCCCAGGACCTCGCGGTCGCGGATCAGCGCGAGGCCGTCGGCGGCCTGCTCGAGCGGCAGGCGCCGGTCGATGAGCGGGGAAATGCGGCCTTCGGCCACCAGGTCCAGCAGGGCCTTGAGGTTGTCGTCGTAGAAGCTGTTGGAGCCCTTGATGTTGAGCTCGAAGCTCCATACGTAGCGCAGGTCTTCCTTGGGATCGTGGCCCGCCGTCGCGCCGCATACGAGCAAGGTGCCACCGCGCTTGAGGCACTTGAGCGACGGCACCCAGGTGTCGCCGCCGGTGAAGTTCACCACCACGTCCACGCCGCCTTCGTTGGTGCGGCGCTGCGGCTTGCCGTACTGCGCGATGGCCCACTTGGAGAAGTCCGTCTCGCGGTAGTTGATGACGTGATCGGCGCCAAGCGCCTTCAGGGCCTCGGCCTTGGCGTCGGTGCCGGCGCACGCGATGACCTCGGCGCCAAGCAGCTTGGCGAGGATCACACTGGCGGTGCCCACGCCGCCGCTGGCTCCCAGGATCAGCACGCGGTCGCCGGCGCGCACGGTCTGATGCGTGATCAGCATGCGGTGCGCCGTGCCGTAGGCAACCGGCAGCGCGGCCGCGTCGTCGAAGCTCACCGCATCGGGCAATGCGATCAGCTGTTCCTGCGACACCAGGCAGTACTCCGCCATGCCGCCGTCGAGCATCTCGCCCATCAGGCCGCTCGCGCGGTTCAGCGGGTTGACGAGCACGCGGTCGCCAGCCTTCCAGCCGCTCACGCTGGGGCCGACTTCACTGACTTCGCCGGCCAGGTCCAGGCCGATCACCACGGGCAGCGGCACCTTGATGCCCGGCATGCCCTGCACGGTGAACACATCGTGGTAATTGAAGGAAGAGGCGCGCACGCGGATGACGACGTGACCTTCGGTGGGGGCGGGTATGGCCTTGTCGGTCACGACGCGGAGTTGGTCGAGGCCGCCGTGTTCGGTCAGCAGTAGGGCTTTCATGGTCTTGCTCATCGGGATTCCTGTCGTTCTTGAGGTTCGGGAAGGCGGGGGCTCGGCCCTCGCGGGTTACTTGAGTTTCTTGGCGGCTTCGTAGGGGCCGGTCACGAAGAGGTCGGCGGGCAGGCTGCCCTTGATGAGGCCGCCGGCGGCGAACACCTCGTGCTGGCGCTTGAGCGTCTGGAGATCGGCCGGCTCGAAGGCCACGCGGTTCATGTCGTTCCACTGGGCCGCGTAGATGCGCGCGTCTTCTTCCGGGAGGTTCGCGGACTTCCGCAAGATGGCCACGACCTCATCGCGATGCGTGTCGCCCCAGGCCAGGGTGTTCCGCAGTCCGGCGATCACGCGGGCCACGGCCTCGGGGTGTTCAGCCACGAACTCGGCGCGCACCGCGCCGATGCCGATGTAAGGCACCGAGCTCGCGCCGGTCAGGCGCTGCCATTCCTGGGCGAACGATCCCAACTTGGTGACCTTGAGTTCCTTGAGCTGGGCCACCGTGACCGAGCGCAGCGCGGCGCCGTCCACCTGCTTCTGCGCGAGGAACTGCGCGAGCCGCGATTCGTTGCCGCCTACGAGCGAGAAGTCGTTCGCGCCAATGCCATGGTTGCCGGCCAGCACCGCCCCCGCGATGACGGCCACCGAGCTACCGGCGGGCGACATGCCGATCTTCTTGCCGCGGAACTGGTCCAGGCTCTTGATCGGCGAGCCTTCGGGCACGACGAACTGCACGTCGGCCGGCTGAGTGGCGGCGAACACCTTGATCGGCACGCCTTCGGCGGCGCTGCTGAACACGCCGGCGGCGGGGGCGCCGAAGGCCAGGTCGATGGAGTTGGAGGCCAGCGCGCGCAGCGGCGCGTTCACGTCTGGGAAGCGCACGAACTGCACGTCCAGACCTTGCTGCTTGAGGAAGTCCGTGGCTTCGAGCACCGAGCCGTAGCCGAGGCTTACGCCGCTGCTCCAATAGCCGATTCGGACCTTGTCGGCGGCGTGGGACACGGCCGGTCCGAGAGCGGCGCCGAGGGCGAGCGCGGCCGCGGCGGCGCGCAGGAAGGGTTTCACTTGCATGGGAGACTCCGTTGCTTCAGAGAGGTTTCCAGCGGAACAAATGGCGTTCCAGCGGTTTGAGGATGCCGCCCTCGAGCGCCAGCATCAGCGCGACGAGGAGCAGGGTCCAGGCGAAGACCTGGTCGGTCTGCACCAGATCGGCCGCCTGGCGCAGCCGGTAGCCAATGCCATCCGAAGAGCCCAGGGTTTCGGCAACCAGCGAGACGCGCCAGCCAAAGCCGAACGCGAGGCGCGCGCCCGAGAAGAAGTAGGGCAGGATGGAAGGAAGGTGGATGCGAAACAGGATGCGCGCGCGGGAAAAACGCAGACTGCGTGCGAGGTCTATCCACTGCTTGTCGACATTGCGCGCGCCCTGCCAGACGTTGGTCAGGATGAGCGGCATCGCGGTCATGAAGACCACGAAGATCGTCGTGGCGTTCGAGATACCGAACCAGATGATCGCGAACACCGCCCAGATCGCGGACGAGACCGTGTTCATGATGGCGAGCAGCGGCTCGAAGACCTGGGCGAGCGCCCGGCTCGAGCCCAGGGCCAGGCCGAGCGGCGTGCCGACCAGCGTGGCGAGCAGGAATCCCGCGGCCACGCGGTATGTCGTCATGCCGACATCGTGCAAAAAGCTCGGCGTCTGGGTGAGCGCGACGAGGGCGTTCCAGACCTTTGCCGGCCCCGGTAGAACGAAGGTCGGCATGCGCGAGGCGGCAAACACCCACAGCGCCAGGAAAGCGAGGGCGAGCAGCACGCGCGTCAGTACGAGGCCGGTCCACGCGGGCGGACCCGCGCGGCGCACGGGGGCGGGGTTCGTGAGGGTGGTTCGAGTCATTGCTGGACTTTCAGGCGCAGGCGCCGCGTGGTTTCGGTGACGTCGGGATCGGTGGGGGCGCGCGGACGCGGCAGGTCGATCGGCACGATTTCGCGGATCCTTCCGGGCCGCGGCTTGAGCAGCACGACGCGGTCCGCCAGTACGACGGCCTCTTCGACGTCGTGCGTGACGAAGAGAACGGTGTTGCCGCTGCCGCTCTGGATGCGCATCAGTTCCTCGTGCATCTGGGTGCGGGTCTGGGGGTCAAGCTTGGAGAAGGGCTCGTCCATCAAGAGCAGGTCCGGACCGATCACCAGCGTGCGCGCGAGCGCGGCGCGGCTGCGCATGCCGCCGGACAATGCGTGGGGCCAGGCGTCGCCAAAGCCCGACAGACCCACGGCCTTGAGCGCTGCGTCTGCGCGGCGGCGGCGCTCCTGGCGTGGAAGCGCATCGGGTTCCAGACCGAGTGCGACGTTGTCGCGCACCGTGCGCCAGGGCAGCAGCCGGTCCTCCTGGAAAAGATAGCCGAGCCGGCTGTGGCGGTGAAACTCGGCAGCGGGCTCGCCGGCTAGCGTGATCTCACCCTTGCCGGGCGATTGCAGGCCCGCGATCAGATCGAGCAGCGTGCTTTTTCCGCAACCCGACGCACCGAGCAGCGCCACGATCTCGCCTGGAGCCACGTCGAAGGCGATGTCGCGCAGCACTTCGAGTGTGCCGAAGTGCTTGGACAGACCCGCGACGCGCAGGGCGGGGGTGAGGCAGGCCTGCGTCATCGCCAGCTCCCCGGGCCGGTCACGGGGATGGCCGCGCCGGTTTCGGCCAGGCTGGCGTAGAGCTTCTCCAGCGTCATGGCCTGGAAGGTCTCGATGTGGCGGCGGGCGATGAGCTCTACGCGCCGCGCGTCGCCTTCCTCGAACGCCGCGATCATGGCGTTGTGGTCGTGCTTGATCTCCGGCTTGGTCTTCTGCACGCCAAAGCCGAGGGCGACCAGGCGCGACATCTCGTCCATCAGGCCGGCCAGCGTGCGATGGAGGCGCGCGTTTCCGCAGGCGGCGGCAATGGCCAGATGGAACGCCTTGTTGGCGTCCATGAACACATCGATCTGATCGTTCAGCTGCAATACCGGATGCTGAACCCGGCAGGCCGCCTCAAGGTCGCGCAGCCGGCCCAGATCGACCCGGCCCACGGCCAGGCGCGCTGCCAGCGGCTCGAGTTGAGCACGCAGCGTGAAGACCTCTTCGACGTCGCGCAGCGTGATCGGTGCGATTTGGTAGCCCTTGCGCGGGCGCGACCGCACGAAGCCCTCTTGCGCCAGCCGGGTCAGCGCGATGCGCAGACTGGTCTTGCGGATGTCATAGGCTGCCATCAGCGCGGGTTCGGTCACGATGGCGCCCGGCGAAAGACGGCAGGAGATGACGTCGCGCCGGATTCGCTGATAGGCGTCGTCGCCGCTGCTGAGCGCGGCGTCTTCGTTCACGGTGAGTCGGGAGGTGTCCATCGCGGCCTGTTGGGTGAGTCTGGGCGGCTCACCGATGCATGCACATCGGCTTACCCAAGGATTCTAGGGAGGCACAGTGCGACGACAAACGAAGAAAATCTCCTATCAATATGCGCTGGGGTGACCGGCCTACGTAGGCTGCTCACTGAAATGCTGACACCCGGGCAGGCATGGCGCTTGCTCGGCCCTCATGCGCATTTGATTGTTCGCGATATCGCCAGGTCTCCCTACCATGCAGCCTGATTTGTCTGGTCAGGAGCAAGCCTTATGGGGGCAGTAGTGCAGCAAGGGTTGGAAAAAGGGCAGCCGCCGGCATTGCGCCGTCGCCGCGCGCGCGGCGTGGCCGTGGGAATGCTGGTGGCAGCGTTGGCGACCGCGGGCCTGGCCCTCGGCGCGGCCGCGCGGGCGCAGGAAAGGCGGGCCGCCAAGGCCGGTGGAACGCTGATCGTCGGGCAATACCAGGAGGGCAGGTGCCCATGCCTCAAAACAGGTCGTCGCCTTGCGGCGGCGTCGTCGCCGGCGCCACCATAGCCATCGCCTGTAGCGCGGCCAGCGCGCGCCGCTTCATGTCGGCCACCTGGGGCCCGAACTCGTAGAGCGGCGCACCGAGCGCCGGCGCGTTAAGACGGGAAAGGGCTCTTGGGAATAAGCCCGGGCGCTTACCATCAACCGCCATAGCATTGCGCGTAAGTGAAGTCGACCAAGCGCTTGTCTGAGGCATCCTGTGGCGTGGACGGCTCTACTTGGAAATGCCCGAACATATCGTCGTTGCAGATCCTCACGTTCTTGCGCATAGGCAGGAGCCGCCAAAACTGTGATTACTCCCAGCGACGCCAACCGGTAGATCAATCAGCCGGCTACAACCGATGATTCGGCCGTTTTGCTTCTGATGCGCCAACGATTGGTTGAACGATTCAACACGGGAGTTGGGATCACGAATCGGCACAACATTAACGCATTCGCCACTAACGGTTTGCTTGCCCGGCAGCTTGCAGTCTGAGTACACCTCGCCATTGGCAATATGTTCCTCATTACGCGCCAGCATGGCGATGCGGGTTGTGTATGCTTGCTGCAGGCAGGCGCTGTCTTGACAAATGCCACGAGCGTATTTAATCCAGTTGCGCTGTTCTTTACTCAACTCTTTCTTGCCATAGGCATCGGTTGCGGCTAGTGCTGTTTCATAGGCGCCTTGCAATTTTCCATCCAGCGCGGATGTCTCGGCATCGCTACAGATCAACCTTTCCGTAGCGCCCACGGCCTTGTTGCAATCAAAACTAGCGGCTTGGGCGCCAATCCATAGCGTTGCAAAGCCCAAAGTAAAGAGAAGCTTCATCGCAGGGGTATACCGCATCTTCAGTGCGTAAGCGGGTGGGCGTGTTGAATGCGGCTGGGTCATGATCCTATCTTTTCAAGTTGTATGTCGATGATGTCTTGCGTACAGCACAACACATCTCCCTCGTGACACGTAAAATCAGCTTAACCGAGTTAATGCACGTCTCTGGTCTTGTGATCTTGTCGCAGGAGCATCAGAGGCATTCTTATTCCAATACCCGGCTCAGTTTTTACCAGATCTAAGCTGACGCCTGTGCCTTTACCAACTGAAGCGGCGGCTCCATCACAATCTTCTCGGATGATCTTTCATTAACGTCGCTGATGAAATTCATTCAACTTGAGATTTGGTTCACTGAAGTTGGCGTGGCCCGGTACAGCCTCCAATACAAGAGCTCGGTCCGATGCTCGTCCGTGCAATCAACAACATGGATATTAGTTTCGCCCTGCTAGCATCGGCTCAACTGCATTCCCGTTCTGCCCCACATCCAAGATGGAAGCCGCCATGACCGAACCGACCGCCATTGAAGTTTCAGCCGAAGCCGCGTCTCATAAGGGCGAATTTTTCCTGATCGACGCCAGCTACTTGGAAAACGGCAGGGTCCCCGGCATAGAAATCGCCAACGAAGAGAAGCTGATGGACCCGGGGATGAATGTCGTCTCGCGTCCTAACGGAATGCCAGATCAGTATCCGGAGCGTCCCCACCTGGTTCGGGTACCGGAGAGGGGCGGAATGCCACGCGATCTGGAAGAGCTCGCTGGCATATGGATTGTGTCGGAGCCTTTGAAGCAACTGTTTGACCAGTTGGACGCCGAGGCGTTTGCATTTGTGGCATGCGACTTCAGCCTTGCTGACGGCAGCCCCGGTCCTCAGTACTACCTAGGCAATGTGCTGCGCAGACTCGATGCCCTGGATGAAGCCTCTTCTCGCGTGAGGATCAAGCTTGACCACAATTATCAGACCGGCGAGGACGAGAAGCTTTATAGCCTCGTCGGCGGGGCCAGCTTGGTGTTCAAACAGGATGTTGTGGGACAAGCCCATATCTTCCGCCAGGATCGCATGGGAGCACCTCCTATCTGCGACCGCGCGATGTTCGATGCATTGCGTGCGGCCAACTTCTCCGGCGTACGGCTGCGCGATGTCGCCGATATTTAGAGCGTGTTATGAACGTTGGAGTAGGTCGGCAGCATTTCCCAGCCTCAGCATGCTGAAGACCACCTGGTGCGCGGCCGTCGGATGACCGTAGACAGAACGCTCGTGCCGGTTCGTTGGTTAGCGTGCGCGTCGTGGTGTACTCAGTTGCTGGCTACCTCAGCCATGGACCACCAGGTCCCGAATGTAAGCCTCCAGGGTGGTCGATCCGCGCAGCGGGGTGTCCGACAAGTCAAAGCCGCCGTCGACGCTCACCTCGGTCATACGGGCATAGGATTCAGCGGCGGCTTCAGAAAACCCCTGGCTGACGAACGTCTGCTGCCATTCCGCTCGCGGTATGACGTGGACCTCGACAGGCCGATCCAAGGTCTCCGCGAACGCTCGCGCTACGTCGCTGGGTGTATAGCGCCTAGGGCCTTCTACGTAGCGGACGCCGCAGTCGTCGAGAGACGTCATTAAACGGGCAGCTGCGACTTCGCCCAGATCTTTCGGCGCGACCATCGGAATGGCGAGATTCGCCGGGAAAAGACTGGGCAACACGCCGGTGTTGCGCACCGTTTCGAGTAACCCGTCCCAGTTGCTCATGTAGTAAGCAGCACGGTTCACGGCCGCCGGCAACGCCTGGGCCCGTAGCCCTTCTTCCAGTTCCCACAGCACGTTCAGATCGCCAATGCGGCTGCCCGGCTGGGCGCCGCCCGTCGATTCGGCAACGACTTTTTCAAGCCCGGATCCCTCGAGCGCAGCGAGTATGTTCGCAACGGTATGTCTTTCGACGACGTCGGTGTCGGTGGTGGTGTCCGCCGGAGGATTCAGTAGAAAAGCGCGTCGGCCACGCCGGAACGCGGCGCGTAATGACGCCACGTCTTCCACATTGGCTTGGACAATGTCGGCGCCCCGAGCGCGCCAGTGCGCCCCATGATGATGTACATGTGTATGTCCTCCGGTTGATGCGGGTTCAGTAAGGGGCGCCCGGACACTACCAGTCGGCGGGGCAAATGCAGGTACTCGCTAATATCGTTGATTAGGGTATGTCCGTCCAGGAGGCCATCGAGCATCCGCGCATGTTGGCTCGTGGGAATTCGTTTGAGATGGAAAGTACGGTGCCGGAATCGATCGAGCATTCCCGATAGGCAAGCAGTGGCGCGGCCTACATCCGGATTTCACCTCTGGAGGTTCGATTTCCTGTGTCAAGTCAGGGTGACGCGTCGTTCTCCCCCCAATGGAGCCGTTGCGTGCCTCTAGCGACGCAAGGCGCCCAACCGGCATACGACGCCGTCCTGGGCCACTAGCCGGCCTAACGCTGCCGCTGCATCACCTGCAGCGCCACACCATCCCGCTGGGGATCGGCGCCGCCTTGAAACGCGTCGCCTGCCCGCAGCACCAGATGCGGTGCGGCGAAGGCATAGCTCAGATGCGATCGAGTCACGGCCTGGCCCTGGGCGGTGAGCGGGTCGGTCACATAACGCGGAATACGGTTGGAGACTTCAACAGCGTTGCTGGTCACCGAAATGCGCGGGCTGGCCACGGCTTCGAGCGCGGTCATGTCAAAGTCGACAAGATTGACCACGGTCTGGGTCAGGGCCGAGGGAATGGCTGTGCCGCCGGGTGCGCCCAAGGCGGCGTGTACCTGGCCATCTCGAAACAGCAGCACCGGGCATTGCGAGCTGGTGCGTCGCTTGCCCGGACCGATCGAGGCCGGCCGGCCCGGACGCGGATCGAAACCACTGAGCAACCCGTTGTAGAGGAAACCCAACCCGTCGGTGATGATGCCCGAGCTGGTGCCCAGGCTATGGGTAAGCGTGGCGGCGTTGCCCTGGGCGTCGATGACGCAGACTTGGGTGGTGTCGCGAGGCTCGGGCGGCAGGCCGGGCGAAAGCCGCGTGACGTCGGCGCGGACCTGTGCGCGGATACGCCCGGCAAGGTCCGCCGCATGTTCTTGCGACAGCAGGTGGTCGAGCGGCACGGGCACGAAATCGGGATCGCCCACATGGGTGTCTTTGTCGATCGTGACCCATTTCAACGTTTCGGCCAGCAGCTGCAGATACTGCGCGCTGTTGTGGCCCAGGGCCGCCACGTCGAAGTTCGCCAGCACATGCAGCGCCTGGATCAATGTCACGCCGCCGGCCGGAGGCGGAAAGCCCGCGACGCGCCAGCCGCGGTAGTCGCCCCATATGGGCGCAACCTCGGTGACCTGATAGTTGTTCAGGTCTTCCGCCGATAGCAGGCCGTCGTGCGTGCGCATGTCGGCGACGATGCGGTCGGCGATTTCGCCATGGTAGAAGTCGCCCGCGCCCGCCCGCGCCAGGTGTTCGAGCGTCGCGGTCAGGTCCGGGTTGCGCAGCCGCTCGCCGGGTCGCTTGAATACGCCATCCTGCCCTAGGTAGACGGCGCGGCCGGTCGCCGTCAGCGCCAGCCTGCGGTTCGTTTCGAGCATGCCGCCCCGGGCGCGGTCCAGCGCTCCGTATTGGTACATGTGGGGCCGCACCACTACGCCGTCGCGGGCATGCGCCAGCGCAGGCTCCAGCGCGTCGGCGAATGACCAAGTGCCGTAGCGTGACAGGGCGTGCGCCAGTCCGGCCAGGGTTCCGGGCGTGCCGATGGACTGATAGCCCGCTTCGTTCACGTTGCCTGCGACTACGAAGGCATAGCCATCGGGTGTTTCGTTGACTTGCAGGCCGGCCCAGATGTCCGGCCGTGCGGCGGCAGGTGCGCGGGCGCAGAAATCAACGCAGGTATGGATGCCGCGGTCGGGCATGGCAATCTGCAACGTGCCGTAGCCGGCGATGCCCGCCATCAGCGGGTCGACCACGCATTGCGTGAACGCCGCGGCCACGGCCGCGTCCACGGCATTGCCGCCGTCCATCAGCACACGGGCGCCGGCTTCCGCGGCCTCGGGCTGTGCCGCGGAGATCATGGCGGCGCGCTTAGTCATGGCGGGTTCCCGTCGCCTGGCGCAGCGCGGCGAAGAAGGCGTTCAGCTCGGCGTCGCGGTCGGGCTCGTTGACGCTGGCATAGCGCGGCTCGGGGTAGGCCGCCAGCTGCACCACGGCAAGCTCTGCCGCGGCGTCGATGAAGATGCGCTGGCCGGAATGTCCCATGGCCATCATGGCGCCATCGTTACGCAGCCACCAGCTGTATCCATAGGCCGACAGCCCCAACGCGCGCCGATGGGCCGCATGCTGATCGGACGGTATGGCGAACGCCGGCGCCGAGGATTGCGCAACCCAGCCTTCCGGCAGGATGCGCCGGCCGTCGGCCATGCCGTCGTCAAGCACGAACTGGGCGAATCGGCCGATGTCCCGCAGCGCCATGCCCGCGCGGCTGCCGCCGATTTCCTGGCCATCGTCGGATTCCAGCGTGTAGTAGGCATCGAACTCCATGCCGCAGGGTTGCCAGATGCGTGCGGACATGTAGTCGGCCAGCGTGCCGCCCGTCGCCGCGCTCAGCACGGCGCCCAGCAGATAGGTGTCTCCGGTGTTGTAGTGCCAGACCGAACCGGCAGGATGGGCGCGGGGGCAGGCGCGCAACAGCGCCAGCACGCCGCCGGGCACCTTGTCGGCAAGCGATTTGCTGTAGCGGTTCACATCCGACAGCTTGTCGGTGTAGTTCTCTTCCCAGGCGATGCCGGACGACATCGTGAGTAAATGGCGGATCGTCACGGCATCGTAGGCGCATTGCGCCAGCGCCGGCACGTACCGCGTTACGGGATCGTCCAGGCTGGCGATCGCGCCGTCGTGCAGGGCGGCGCCGGCCAGCATTGCCGTCATCGACTTTACGGTGGACATGGTCGACCAGCGCTCGTGCGGCTGAAAGCCCAGCCCGTAGCGTTCCAGCACGATATGGCCGCGGTGGAGCACCAACAGGCCTGCCACGTTGTTTCGGTCCATCAGGTCGCTGACGCCTCGCGTCTCGCCGTCCAGGGTGTAGCGCACGTCGAGTTCAGGCGCGCGGGGTAGCGGTCGCGGATGCTCACCGCGGCGGATGGTCCGGGTCGCGAACAGGCGGTCGACGTTGCGGTAGCCATAAGACTGCAGGCAGGGCGGCCAGAGTAGAAAATCCTCGCCGCGCGGCAAGTGTTCGACGGCCTGCGCCAGTGGCGGAGTATGGATGTCGTTCATGGGTGTCTCGGAGAGGGCGCCGGGCATGCCGCCCGGCACGGATCAGTCGTTGCGTATGCCCAGTCGCTTGACGATCGGGCCCCAGACATCGGCTTCCGTCTTCATGGATTGGGCGACCGACTCGGGGCCCAGGGCCTTGGGCGGGGTCATGTAGATCTCGTCCATCTGCTTGCGCGCCGCTTCATCCGCCCAGAACTTGCGCGTGGCGTCGGTCAAGCGGGCGATAATTTCGGGCGGCGTGCCCTTGGGCGCCATCAGGCCATACCATGCGTCGCCCGGAAAGCCCGACACACCGACCTCGGCGATGGTGGGGACGTCCGGAAACTGCGCGACGCGGTCGGAGCCGAAGATCACCAGCGGCACGGCCTTGCCGGTCTTGACCTGCGGCACCGCGCCAGTGAGCGCATCGGAGGTCAGGTCGATCTGCCCGCCAATAAGATCCATCATGGCCGGCGCGGCACCCTTGTACGGCACGTGCGACATCTCGATCTTGAAATGTTCGGCCAGGAAGGCCACGTTCAGGTGGGTGGAATTGCCAATCCCGGCGGAGCCATAATTCAGGCGCCCGGGATTCGCTTTGGCCTGATTGACCAGATCATTCACCGAACGTATGCCCGAAGCGGGGTTCGCCACCAGTACCTGAGAGGTTCCCGCGATCTTCGTGACGGGGTCGAAATCGCGAGTGGGGTTGTAGGTCAGGTGCGAATAGGTGAATGGGTTGACCGACATATTCGACGTGCTGCCGAACAGCAGCGCATAGCCGTCCGCCGGCTGCTTGGCCACATAGGCGGCCGCGATGCTGCCGTTGGCGCCCGGTTTGTTCTCCACGACTACCGTGCCGCCAATGGCCTTGGAGGCATAGGCGGCCCAAGCGCGCGCCAGCGCATCGGCTGCGCCGCCGGCTGCGACGGGAACGTACACCGACACGGGGCGGACCGGCCAGTCGGCGGCGGTGGCGGGCATGGCAAAGGTCAGCGCGATGGCGCTGGCGGCTGCCAGCCCCGGCAAGCGTCGTAGAAGGGTAAAAGCCAACTGCGGGAAAGGTGAAACAGAGGCCATGACGTAACGCTCCAGGAGAAGTCGGTCGGTTAAGTTCCCGAATTCTAGGTAGGCAGTTCCATGACGTCCAATGCATAATCTGTCATCTAGTCATAATCGCCGCGTCATAATGTTGAGATCGCGATGAACCTGCAACAGCTTGAGCATTTTCTCGTTCTGGTGGAAACGCGGTCTTTCAGCCGTGCAGCGGCCAAATTGCACCTGACGCAACCTGCGCTGAGCCGCAGCATCCATGCGCTGGAAGAAGCCGTGGGCGGGCGCTTGCTGGAGCGCGACAAAGGGAAAACACTGACGGCGCTGGGCGAACTGGCCATTGTGCGGGCGCGCCGCATCCGGGTCGAGCTGGCGGAATTGTGCCGCAGCGCCACGCTGCTGGCCGACTATGCCGGCGGCTCGGTGCGGCTGGGCCTGGGCCCCACGCCGACCGCCATCCTGTCTTTGCCGCTGCTGCGCGAAATGATGCAGCGTTACCCCGCGGTCAAGTTGTTGCTCAGCGGAGGCACGCCCGAGATGCAGCTGCAGGAACTGCGGGATGGCGCCGTGGATGCCCTGGTGGTGCACCGTAATCACATTCCGGCGGATCCCGATCTGCACTTGCGCTTCTTTCCCCGCACGCCGCTCGGTTTCGTTGTTCGCGCCGGCCATCCCCTGGCCTCGGAAAGCGCGCTGCAATTCGAGGCCTTGCGCCGCTACGCGGTGGCGGCCAGTGGCCGCGCCATGAGCGACGAGGTGATGCATCGCCTGAATGCCTACTTCGGGCCTCCAGTGCATTTTGTCGAGGCTATCCAATATCAGTCGAACGATATCCGGGCACTGGTCGATTTGGTCCGCACAAGCGATACGGTATTTTTTGGCGTGCTGCAGGTCGCGCAGCCCATGATCCAGCGCGGCGAGCTGGTGCATATCGACATGCGGCCGGCGCTGGAGCTGTCATCGCAATTCGTATTCGTGACATTGGAAGGCAAGACGCTGCCGCCGGCCTTGCTGGTGTTGCGCGAGCTGTGCACGGAATACATGTCCGGCCCGGCGGATTGACCCGCGCGGCGATGGCCTGTCGTCAATGCGCCGTCGGCGCAGGCGAAGCGGGCCTGCTTACGTCGACGGCAAGAATGCCAACGCGGCAAGCACCGCCAGACCGGTACAGAACGGTATATGCGGCCTTGAAGTGATTCGCCGCTTGGGACCGTGGCGCGCCGCTGTTGGCAAGGGCCATGGACGCGTCGGGCTGATAAGCAGAATCTTTCATTTCGTGGGGCATTTTTGATTACTGGCGGCTGCGAGCCACATGCTACTTTTTCCCGGCATTTCAAAGACTAATCGATAAATCAAGGGAACAAGGCATCATGAATGCGATACACGGAAAGCACGCACCCGCGCGGCAGGCGCGCGCTACGCGCCGGGGCGTCCTGGCGGCGGCAATGGCGCTTTGCGCCAGCCTGCTGGCGGGCGGCCAGGCTTGGGCGGCGTCCGATTACCCGGCGGGCAAGCCGATCAACCTGGTCGTGCCGTTTCCGGCCGGCGGCGGCACCGACTTCATCGGCCGCCTGCTGGCGGCGGAATTGGGCAAGATCCTGCAGACCACCGTCGTGGTCGAGAACAAGGGCGGCGCCAACAGCAATATCGGCACGGCCTACGTGACGCAGGCCAAGCCGGACGGCTACACGCTCCTGCTGTCCGGCGTCGGCATGGCCACCAATCAGTCGCTGTACAGCCGGTTGCCGTATCGGCTGGAGCAGCTCGACCAGATCGCCATCCTGGCGTACGGGGTGGACGTGCTGGTGACGTCGCCCACTTTCCCCGCCAAGAGCTACGCGGAATTCGTGGAGATGGTGCGCAAGGAACCCGGAAAATACTCCTATGCCTCGTCGGGCAACGGCACCTCGGGCCATCTGGGCATGGAAATGTTGAAGATGCGGGCCAAGCTGGACATGATGCACGTGCCTTATAACGGCGGTTCGGCGGCCATCAACGACGTACTGGCCGGCCGCGTCGATACCCTGTTCTTGAACCAGGACACGGTGCTGCCGCATGTACGGGCGGGCAAGCTGCGGGCGCTGGCTATCGGCAGCGCCGAGCGCAATCCGGTGTATCCGGACACGCCCACGCTGGCCGAAAGCGGGCAGCCTGGCTTCTCATCGGAATACTGGTTCGGACTGAGCGCGCCGGCGGGCTTGCCCGACGAGGTGTTCCAGAAGCTGTTCGAGGCGACGGGCAAGGCCATGCAGTCGCCGCAGATCCGCGAGAAACTCGGTACGGTGGGGCTGGTGATCCCGACCCTGACCGATAAGGACCAGTACGCCACGCTGGTCAAGCGCGAGGTCGAGAAATGGGGCGAGGTCGTGCGCGCCTCCGGCGCCAGGATCGATTGATCAGCATGATCCGGGGGCCGCGCGCGGCCCCTTCGCATTACGCCGGGCTTTGTGCCGGCACCAGGAAATTCAGCCGCGTCAGCGTGTCGCGGGTGATATCCACGATGGAATCGATGTGCGCGCCGTGGGCGGCCGTCAGATAAGAAATATAGAAGCCGGCGGACGGGATCGGCGGATCGCTGGGTAATGCTTGCAGCACGCCCATGGCCAGCATGTCATGCAGCAGCGGCACCGGCAGGATGCCGATCGCGTGGCCCGCGCCAATCAGCCGCGAGATCAGCGCCAGCGAATTGGTGGTGCTGAGTCCGGTCATGTCCACCCCGCCGGTCGCCAGCCAGTCCTCCACCACGGTGTACAGCGTCGAAGGCGGCGAATGCGTGGCGATGTGATGGCCGCGGGCATGTTCCGGCTGGAACGGGTCGGCGCTGATGCGCAGAGAAGGCGAGGCGACCCAGTGAAAGGGCATCCAGCCGATGAACACGTCGCTGACCGCCTCGCTGGTAGCGGGATTGGTCAGCAGCGCCATGTCCAGTTCGCCGGCATTGAGCATGCGGTTGAGCACGGAACCCACATCCACTGTCATCTCCAGCGCCAGCGAAGGATAGTGTTCCTTGAGCTGCGCGATGACCGCCGTCAGGCCGACGTTGGCGGAACATTCGTCTGCCCCCAGCCTTAATTTCCCGCCAAGCTTTCTATCCTTGCCAAAGTGTTCGAGCTGCCGGCTGCTGTGCAACGCGGCTTCGGCGTGGCGCAGCGCCGCCTGGCCGGTATCGGTCAGCGAGATGCGTTGGCGCGAGCGGTCGAACAACTGCACGTCCAGCGTGTTTTCCAGTTCGCGGATGCGCGACGAAACGGCGGGTTGGGTGACGTGCAGATGGCGCGCGGCGGCGTGGATGCTGCCGAGCTTGGCAGCCCAGTAGTAGGCCTCAAGCTGGCTAAGGGTTATCCGCATGATAAGGAATGTCTTTCAAAGTGCCCGAAATTTTGATTATTTAGGCCGAATAGGTGCGTGCTACCTTTTTATTCACCGGGCCTTAGCCCTTTTCATTGTAGTGAAACCAGACGATGTATCAGATCAGTTCTTTGCCTCCGCAGGTGCCGCCTGATGATCTGGCGCTGTTGCAGCGGGCCGAGCCCGCGACAATCGGCCACTTCCAGACCACCGGGTTCCTGCACGCGGATATCCTTGCCCACAGCCGTGACGTGCGCGTGGCCGGGACGGCAGTGACGGTGCGCATGCCGGGCGTGGATGGCGGCATCCTGCACTATGCGATGGGCTGCGTGCGTCCGGGCGACGTGTTGGTGATCGACCGTTGCGGCGAAGCCGTGACCGCGGCGCTGGGTGGCGCCATGGCGTATGCCGCGCGGCAGGCGGGCGTCGCGGCGATCATCGTCGATGGGCGGGTGACGGACCTGGGAGAGCTGCGCCAGCATGGCGTGCCGGTATGGTCCAAAGGGCCTTCCCCGGTGACGACGCGGGTGCTGGGCCTGGAAGGCGAGTTTTGCGGCGACATCGTATGCGGCGGCGTGGCCGTGCGGCCAGGCGATGCCGTGCTGGCCGACGAGAACGGGGTGCTGATACTGCCTCGGCAGCACGTGCGCGCTGCGGCGCAACGCGCCATCGACTTCCAGACCCGGGAACAGACCACGCTGGCGCGCCTGCAAGGGGGCGAGAAGTTTCCGGACATCGTGGGTTCGCGCGCGATCATCGACCGGGCGATTGCCGCGGCGCGCGCGGCCGGTGCCGTGCAAGGAGTGGCGCAATGAGCATCGACCTGGATCTGGCCGCGCTGGCCGGCCAGCTTCGCCGCGGCGATGTTTCCGTGGAGACGGTGGTGGGCGATTACCTGGCGCGCATCGAGGCGCTGGACGGCTGGCTGCACGCGTACGTGGACGTATACGCCGACGAGGCGCTGGCGGCGGCGCGCGCCGCCGACTTGCAGTTGCGCGCCGGCATCGACCTGGGGCCGCTGCATGGCGTGCCCATTGCGCTCAAGGACATCATCGACATCGCCGGCCGTCCCACCACGATCGGTTCGCCCATCCACGCCCAACGCATGGCGGCGACGACGGCGCGACTGGTTAGGCAATTGCAGCAGGCGGGGGCCATCGTGCTGGGCAAGACGCACATGGTGCAGTTCGCCATGGGGGCCTGGGGCACCAACGAACATATGGGCACGCCGCGCAATCCGTGGGACGACGCCGTGCATCGCATTCCCGGCGGGTCCAGCAGCGGGTCGGCGGTGGCGGTGGCGGGCCGCCTGGCACCCGTGTCCATCGGTACCGATACCGGCGGGTCGGTCCGGGTGCCGGCCAGCTATTGCGGCATTACCGGCTTCAAGCCCACCGTGGGCCGTATCGCGACCCACGGCGTGGCCACGCTGAGCCAGACGCTGGATAGCGTCGGTGTGTTCGCGCACAGCGCCGCTGATGCGCGCGCGGTGTTCGATGCCCTGGCTCCGGTCCAGCCGGGCGAGTGGGCCGAGGCCTCCGATGCGCCTCGATTCGACGTGCGCGGCATGACGCTGGGCCGTCTGCCCGATTCATTCCTGCGGGATGTGCAGCCCGCCGTACATGCGGCCTACGAGGAAGCGCTGGTCGAGTTCCGTGCGCTGGGCGCGAGCATCGTCACGGTCAAGCTCCCCGCCAGCCTGGCGCATTTCAAGGCGGTGACCGGCGACATCATGATGACGGAGGGCGCTTTTTCGTTCGAGCGCGAGATCACGGACCTGGCCTTGCCCGTAGATGATTCGGTGCGGCCGCGACTGCGCGTCGGCCTGGACGTGCCTGCCGTGCGCTATCTGGCGGCGCTGCGCGAGCGCGATCGCCTGCAAGCCGACATGCAGCACCGCATGCGGGGCATTGCGGCGCTGCTGACACCGACCACGCTGACGACGGCCCTGCCGCTGGCGCAGGTGGACCATGGCAACGCGCCGGTGCATTACACGCGCATCGGCAATCTGCTGCAGATGTGCGGCGTGTCCGTGCCCAATGGCCAGGATGCCGACGGCCTGCCGACCGGGTTGCAGATTCTGAGTCCTGGCGGGGAGGACCGCCTGGCACTGTTCCTGGCTGAGGTCTACCAGCGCCATACCGATTGGCATCGGGCACGCGCCGAACCGCGCGGGGAGGGTATCCGCGGGGCCGCGTGAGTTAGCCCGGGCAGGCCAGGCCGGGCCCAATAGCAAGGGGAAAAAATGAAACACAGGACCATGGCGGCGCTGCTGGCGGCCGTCACGATGGCGGCCGTCCCGATGGCGGCGATGTCGCAGGAGATGCCGGACGTGCATTTCAAGGTGATTGGCGGCGGCAGCCACAACTACACGTTTTCGGCAGTGGAAAAGCCCTTCTGGGAAAAGACATTGCCCGAGGCCTCGGGCGGCCGCGTCACGGCCGAACTGGCCGGCTTGTCCGAAGTCGGCTTGAAGGGCCCGGAAATCCTGCGCCTGATGCGTCGCAACGCGCTGGACGTGGGGATGGGCGTGTTCGCTTTTGTCAGCGGCGACGACGCGATGCTGGAGGGCGTGGACCTGCCCGGCATGGCGCCGGACATCGCGACGGCGCGCAGGATGGTGCGGTCGTACCGTCCCGCGCTGGCGGCCCGCATGCGCGACCACCACGGCGTTCACCTGCTGGCCACGGTGCCGTATACCGCCCAGGTGTTCTTTTGCCGGGAGCCCGTCAATCGCCTTGAAGACCTGAAAGGCCGCAAGATCCGCACGCGCGGCCGCAACATGGCGGACTTCGTCAGCGCCCTGGGCGGTTCTCCCGTGACCATCGCCTTTGCCGAGGTGATCCCGGCCTTGCAGACGGGCGTGGTGGATTGCGCGGTATCCGGCATCGGTTCGGGCAACGCGGCCAAGTGGTACGACGTGGCCAAGCATCTGTACAACCTGCCCATCGACTGGTCCATCGGCTTTTACGCCATGGGCGAGCAACGCTGGCAACGGCTGGATCCTGAAGTGCAACGGCTGCTGCAGCAGCAGGCCGACGTGCTGGAGGCACGGTTGTGGGACGAAACGGCTCGCGAGAACGCCTATGCGCTGGCGTGCAACAGCGGGCAGGGCGAATGCCGTATCCATACGCCGGCTGACATGCGGGCCACGCAGCCCAATGATGCCGAGCGCGAACAACTGCGCGCCGTGGCGTCGCAAGTGGCGGGCCAGTGGGGCAAGCGCTGCGGCGCCGCGTGCGCCGGCGCGTGGAGCGAATCGGTGGGACAGGCCTTGAAGGTGAGGCTGCCATGACCCCCCGCAAACAAGGAGATTCCATGGTATCGACTTCCCCCACCGCCGTGCGCGCGCTGGAACGCGTCGCCCGCGTAGGCGCCTGGATTGGCGGGCTGGGCCTGTTGGTCGCATCGTGGCTGATCGTCATCGACCTGGCCGCGCGCAAGCTGGCCGGCACGTCATTGGGCGGCGCCGACGAGATCGCCGGCTATGTGCTGGCCGTGGCCAGCGCCTGGGCGTTCCCGCTGACGCTGCTGCGCCGCTCGCATATCCGCGTGGACGTGTTGTACACGCGGTTGGCGCCGCGCGCCCGCGTGGCGCTGGACTGCTTTGCGCTGGCCTGCCTGGGCGTCTTCGTCGGCCTGTTGACGTTCCATGCGTGGGGCGTGCTGGCCGACTCCATCCATTTCGGGTCTGTGTCGAACACGCCTTTGCAGGTGCCGCAATGGATACCGCAATCGCTGTGGTTCGCCGGCTATGCGTTCTTCCTGCTTACGGTGGTGGTGTTGGGCGCCTGCGCGCTGGGGCCGGTCGCGGCAGGACGCTGGCAGGCCGTGAACGGGCTGATCGGAATCCATACGCTGGATGAAGAAATCCAGGCAGAAACGCAATCGGCCGATCCGTCGGCCCGCCCGAAAACCGGAAGCTAGGACGCCATATGCTTACCTTGACGATTTCCATGCTGCTCGGCCTCCTGGCGCTGAGCGTGACCGCCGCCGCCACCGTCGGCCTGCTTGGCGTGACCTTGGCCGAAGGCTATTCCCCGCTGTCGCTGGTCAACGCCATGGGCGAACTGGCCTGGGGTTCCAGTTCCGAGTTCCTGCTGGTCGCCATTCCCCTCTACGTGCTGATGGGCGAGTTGCTGGTCAGTTCGGGCGTGGCCGGCCAGATGTACGGCGCGGTGTCCAAGTGGGTCTCGTGGCTGCCGGGGGGGCTGATGAACGCCAACATCGGCGCATCGGCCTTGTTCTCGGCCACCAGCGGCTCCAGCGTCGCCACGGCGGCGACGATCTCCACGCTGGCCCTTCCCGAGCAGCGCAAGGCGGGTTACAACGCGCCGCTGTTCCTGGGGTCCATCGCCGCGGGCGGCACGCTGGGCATCCTCATTCCGCCCTCGATCAACATGATCGTCTATGCGCTCATCGCCAATGTGTCAGTGCCCAAGCTCTACCTGGCCGCGACCTTGCCCGGGCTGCTGCTGGTGGTGCTGTTCATCACCGTGATCGGGGGCCTGTGCCTGTGGCGGCCGGCCCTGGCGGGCGGCCGGCAGTCCGTGAGCTGGGCCGAACGCCTCGCCGTCTTGCCGCACCTTCTACCGCCGTTGGCGATTTTCGCGCTGGTCATCGGCGTCATCTATGGCGGGATCGCCACCGCCAGCGAATCCGCGGCGCTGGGCGTGGTTGCGGCCATGCTGCTGTGCCTGGCAAAGGGCGTGCTCAGCTGGGCCATGCTGGGGCGCGCATTTGAGGCGACGCTGCGCACGACGGGCATGATCATCCTGATCACGCTGTCGGCGTTCTTCCTGAACTTCGTGCTGTCGTCCATCGGCATGACCACGATGCTGGTGGACGCGGTGCAGGGACTGGATCTGCCGCCGCTGGGCATGATGCTGGCGATCATCGCGTTCTACATCCTGCTCGGTTGCTTCATGGACACCTTGGCGATGCTGGTGACCACGGCGCCGCTGACCGTGCCGATCGTGGTGGCGCTGGGTTATGACCCGGTATGGTTCGGCATCATGCTCATCGTGCTGTGCGAAATGGGCCAGTTGACGCCGCCCTTCGGCATGAACCTGTTCGTGGTGCACAGCGTGCGGGGCGAAGGCAGGTTCATGGACGTGGTGGTGGGAGTGCTGCCATTCCTGGTGGCGTTGTTGGCGATGATCGCGTTGCTGCTGGCCGTGCCCGGACTGGCGATGTGGTTGCCGGGCGCGATGTCGGGGAAGTGAGGCGGGGCGCTGCTTGCCTAGGCCGGGTCGGCTGAAAGCCGCTTGGGCAGTCCCCACGCGATCAATGCGAAGGCGATCACGCAGGCAGCCGATATTGCGTACAGCCCGAGCGTCGCGCTTCCCGTGGCGTCGCGGACTTTGCCGACCATGTACGGGCTGATGATGCCGCCCAGCTGCCCGATCGAATTGATCAGCGCGATGCCTGCCGCCGCGGCCATGCCGGCCAGAAAGCGTTGCGGAAACACCCAGAAGAGCCCGATCGCGGAGATGATTCCGGTTGCGGCGACGGTCAGGCCGATCAGCAGCGCGACGGTGTTGTCGCTGTACAGGCCGCAGATGGCGTAGCCGGCGGCGCCGGCCAGCGTGGTCAGCGCAAGATGCCAGCGCCGTTCCCCCGTGCGGTCCGAGTTCTTGCCCAGCAGGATCATGACCACGCCCGCCACCATATAAGGCAGCGCGGAGATCAGGCCGATGGTGAAGGTGTCCTGGGTGCCCGCCGTCTTGATCAATTGCGGCATCCAGAAGACCAGACCGTAGATGCCGGCGGCTAGGCACATGTAGATAAGCGACAGGGTGTAGGTGGCGGGTTCGCGCAAGGCGGCGCCGAAATGGTGGGTCTCGGCCGCCTTGGCGTCCTGGTCCACTTTGCGCGACCAGTACTGCTTTTCGGCCGGCGAAAGCCACTTGGCGTGGTCGATTTCGTCGTCCAGGTGGCGCCAGACGATCAGGCCCAGCACCACGGCCGGCAGGCCTTCGAGGATAAACAGCCATTGCCATCCGGGCAGACCGTGGGCGCCGTCCATGAATTTCATGATGCCGCCGGAGATGGGCCCGCCAATGATTCCGCAGAACGCGATGCCGGACATGAATATGGTGTTGATCCGGGCCCGGCGGTCCGCGGGAAACCATTTGGTGAAGAAGTACAGCGCCCCGGGGACGAAGCCGGCCTCCAGCGCGCCCACCAGGAAGCGAATCACGTAGAAGCCCATCTCGTTGGTCACGAAGACGGTGCAGGCCGACGCGATGCCCCACGTCACCATGATCCGCATGATCCAGAGGCGCGCGCCCACGCGGTGCAGGATCATGTTGCTGGGGACTTCGAACAACAGATAGCCGATGAAAAAGACGCTGGCGCCCAGGCCGTAGACGGCGTCGCTGAAGCCCAGGTCGCTTTGCATCTGCAGCTTGGCGAAGCTGATGTTGACGCGGTCCAGGTAAGCGATGACCCAGCAGATCACCAGCAGCGGGATGAACCGCCAAAAGACCTTCGAGTAAATGGCGACGTCTTGCGCGGCGTTGGCCGCGCCGTCGCCAGGCGCCTTGTCGATCGACGCTGTATAGCTCATGCTTGTCTCCGTTATTTATGTTTATGCTGACGCTGCGAAACCAGCCGCCACCGGCTGCGGCTGGTTCGGTCCATCGGTGTCTAGTAGGTGGCACGGCCTCCGGAAAGATCGAAGACCGCGCCAGTGGTGAACGAGTTCTCTTCCGATACCAGCCAGGCGACCATCGATGCGATTTCGGCGACATCGACGAAACGGCCGCGTGGAATCTTCGACAGCATGTAATCGATATGCTGTTGCGACATCTGGTCGAAGATCCGGGTCTTGGCGGCGGCCGGCGTGATCGCATTGACGGCGATGTTCTTGCCCGCCGTCTCTTTGCCCAGGCTTTTGGTGAAGGCGATGACAGCGGCTTTCGAGGCGCTGTAGGCGGCGGCATTGGGATTGCCTTCCTTGCCCGCAATGGACGCCACGTTGACGATGCGGCCATAGTTGCGCGCGATCATGCCCGCCACGACGACCTTGTTCACGTTGAACGTGCCATTCAGGTTGATGTCGATGACCTTGTTCCACTCGTCTGCGCCATAGTCCGTCACCGGCGCGTTGGCGCCGGCGATGCCGGCGCTGTTGACCAGCACGGACACCGGGCCGGCCCGCTCCGCCGTTTGCGCCGCCGCGGCTTCGACCGACCGCAGGTCCGTGATGTCCGCCTGCACGCCGAAGACCGCTTTGCCGTTCAGTGCCTGCACCGCTTCCGCGAGCGCGGCGGGATCCTTGTCCCAGATCGCGACCTTCGCGCCGCCGGCCAAGAGCCGCTCGACGACGGCATAACCTATGCCTTGCGCGCCGCCCGTCACCACGGCCGACTGGCCGCTGAAGTCATAGTGGTTCATTCCGGTTTCCTTAGCCGCATCAAGCGGAAACGACGCGTTGTTGCTGCACGCCCAGGCCCTCGACGCCCAGGCGCATGGTCTGGCCGGCGCGCAGGTAGACCGGATGCGGTTTCTGGCCCATTCCCACCCCCGGCGGCGTGCCGGTCGAGATGACGTCGCCGGGGTGTAGCGTCATGAATCGGCTCAGGTAGGCGATGATGCTGGGGACGGAGAAAATCATGGTTTCCGTGCTGCCGTCCTGGTAGCGCTTGCCGTCCACTTCGAGCCAGAGGCGCAGTTTGTGGGGATCGGGCACCTCGTCCCGCGTCACCAGCCAGGGGCCGGTGGGGCCGAAGGTGTCGCATCCCTTGCCTTTGTCCCAGGTGCCGCCGCGCTCGATCTGGTAGGCCCTTTCAGAAACGTCGTTGATGACGCAATAGCCGGCGACATGCTCCAGCGCCTGTTCTTCGTCGATGTACGACGCGGTCTTCCCGATGACCACGCCCAGCTCCACTTCCCAATCGGTCTTTTCGGCGCCGCGCGGAATCCGCACGTCGTCATTCGGGCCGACGACGGCCGACAGCCATTTGCTGAAAACCACGGGCTCTTCCGGAATCGGCATGTTCGATTCCGCCGCATGGTCCGCGTAATTCAGCCCGATGCAGACGAACTTGCCTATGTTCGCGACGCAAGCGCCCAGCCGGACGCCGGCGTCAACGGCGGGCAGGCGCGTGATGTCGGCCGCTTTCAATTGCGCGAGGCCGTCGCCCGCGAGAAAGCGGCCATCGATATCGGAGGTAATGCCGGACAGGTCGCGGATAATGCCGTCGGCGTCCAGGACGCCTGGTTTCTCAAAGCCGATCGGACCGTAGCGAAGCAACTTCATAATGCAGATTCCAATAGAAGAATTTAGGCAGGACTCTCGTCAGGAGTGGCCCAGTCTACGTCCGCGAACGCTGCTATTCTCATGAGAGTTAAGACGAGGTCATCGACGCAATGTCATCTCCGGATTTACCCTCGATATCCACGCTGCACGCGTTCAGCTCGCGGCTCAAGTTCCGGCAACTTCGCCTATTGATCGCCATTGACGACCTGGGGTCCGTGCATCGGGCGGCGGAGATGCTGCACATGACCCAGCCCGGGGTCAGCAAGTCGCTGCGCGAGATCGAAGACATTTTCGGCACCAGCCTGTTCGTGCGCTCCACCCAGGGACTGGCTCCCAATGAGCTGGGGCGCAGCGCCATTCGCCATGCCCGGCTCATGCACGCCAGCCTTAGCCACATGCGTGACGAGCTGGACGCGATCAGCCGGGGCCAGGGCCGCCGGATCGCCGTCGGCACCATCGCGGGAGGCCTGGCAGCCGTACTAGCCGATGCCCTGCTGGATTTCCGGCAAGCCATGCCCGAGGTCAATATCGATCTGTTCGAGGACACCAGCGCCAACCTGCTCGAACGCTTGCAGAGTGGCAGCATTGACCTGGCGGTGTGCCGCACGTCGGTCGCCGTCCAGCCCGAGCTGTTCGACTTTGAATGGTTGTGGGACGAGACGGTCGGCGTGGCCGTGGGCATACGCCATCCCCTGCTGCGGGAACGTGAGATCACGTTGGAGCGGGCGGCGCGTTATCCGTGGGTGCTATTTCCCGGCCATATGCCGCTGCGCACCTTGCTCGAACGCGAGCTGGACGCCAAGGGCGTGCAGCTGACCGAAGGCACGATCGAGACGTCCTCGACGTTCGCGACGGCGTTGCTGCTTGCAAAGAGCCAACAGCTTGTTGCGCTGTTCTCTTCCGAAACCATCGATTATTTTGCCGGGCATGCGGCCCTGCGTCTGCTGCCGTTCAACGTGGAGTCGACCGCGGAGCCCTACGGCATCGTGACGCGCAAAGGCGCGCAGCTATCCCGTTCGCTGCAGGCGTTCAAGGAATACCTGCAGCGGTCTTCCCGGGAAAAGAATGCGCGGCGCGTGGACGCCCATCCGGCCGGATAGGCCGCGGGCGGCGTTTCCGTTCGAATGCCGCCACCCGCGTACTGGAGGCCACCCGATCAATAGTTGATCGAGGCCGAGAGCATATACGTCCTTCCCGCCGCGTTCGTCACGAACGATCCGGAAGCCAGCCAGTACTTCTTGTCGGCGACGTTCTCGACGTTGGCGCGGAAGACCACCTCCTTGCCGGCGATCGTGGTGACGTAACGGGCGCCGAGGTCGAAGCGGGTGTAGCCCGGCAGGCGCAGCGTATTGGTGTTGTTGAGGTAGACGGACGACGTGCGGATGGCGCGGCCGTTCAGGCTTAGCCCCTGCACCCACGGCGTGTCCCAATCCAGGCCCAGGTTATAGGTGCTGGCCGGCACGCCGGCGGGACGGTTGCCCTGGCTGACGCCGCCCGGGGTCTTGGTGAGTTCGCTGTTGATGAAGGCCGCGCTTGCCATCAGGCGCAGGCCGGGAACGAGTTCGCCGTAGCCCGTCAGTTCCAGGCCGCGGTTGCGCTGTTCACCAAAGTAGCCGTAGACGTTGTTGTCGTCGGCCTGGCCGGCCGGGCGCGCAATCTGGAACAGCGCAAGCGTGGTGGTGATGTTGCCGTCCCAATCCACCTTGACGCCGGCTTCGTATTGCTTGGACTTGTACGGCGCCAGCACGGCGCCCCGGTTTTCGTAGGTGTCGCCCACGATCGTGCCGCGCGTCAGGCCTTGGGCCAGGTTGGCGTAGACCGACACATTTTGCAGCGGCTTGACGACGATGCCGCCGACGGGCGAGTTGGCGCTGGAACGGTAGCCGCTGGTGCGCGCGCCCGTGGTGGTGTTGAAGCTATCGACTTCAACCCGTTGGTGGCGGACGCCTGCCGTCAGCAGAATGCGATCGTCGATGAAAGACAGCGTGTCGACAATGGCGAAGCTGGTCAGCGTGGTGTCCGACGCCTTTTGCGGGGTGAGGCGCACGGCGGGGCCGTCGGGGATGTCGACCGGATCATAGATATTGGAAGCCACAATGGCCGACCCCGTCGAATAGGCGTTGCCCGCTTCTTGCTTCAGGTAGGTGGCGCCCAGTGCCAGGCGGTGCTTGATGCCGCCGGTGCTGAAGCGGGCCGTCAAGCCGGCGTCGCCGCTGCTCGTCTTCGAATACGAGTCGTAGTACGTCGTCATGACGTTGAAGTTGCCGTCCTGGTCCACCGACTGGCGCACGCCGGACGGGCTGACGGTAACCGGGAAGATCTGCCGCACCTTGCCGTCGCGATACCCCGCCGCGATGTGGCCGGTCAGGTTGTCGGTGAAGTCATATTCCAGGCGCGACATGATGGTGCTGTCGCGTTGCGACAGACGGGTGCCAGGGTAGAAGTTGATGTCGCCATCCGGCGGCGAGGGCAGTTCCGTCACGTTGGCCTGCCAGCCGATCTGCGAGCGGAAGTTCTCGATCACGTCTTCCTGGTGGATGGCGTCGGCCGACCAGCGCAGGCGCGCGCCGCGATAGTCGATACCCAAGGCGCCCATGTCCAGGCCTTGCTTGCCGTCCTTCAACGTGGCTTCACCGCCGCGCTTGACGCCATTGAAGCGCAGGCCCCAGGCATTGTCTTCGCCAAAGCGGCGGCCCAGGTCAAGCTGGCCGGTGAAGTTGGCCTTGCTGGCATAGCCCAGCGTGGCGCGCGCCAGCGGTTCGTCGTCGGCGCGCTTGGTCACCACGTTGATGGCGCCGCCGATGCTGCCGTTGGGCGGAATGCCGCGCATGAAGGCGCCGGGGCCCTTCAGCACTTCCACCCGCTCCAGGATCTGCACCGGCACGCGGCTGGACGACACCAGCCCATACAGGCCGTTGACGCTGACGTCGCCGCTGCCCACGGCAAAGCCGCGGATCTGGAAGTCTTCACCAAAGCCACCGGCCGACGTCAGCGTGCGGACCGAGGCGTCGTTGACGACCACGTCCGCCAACGTGCGGGCCTGTTGGTCGTACAGCAATTCAGAGGTGTAGTTGACCGTGCTGAACGGCGAGTCCATCACGTCTTCAGAACCCAGCAGACCCAGGCTGCCGCCCGTGGCAAGCTGCCCGCCCGCGTAGGGCGGGGCAAGTTCGCCCAGAATGCCGGCGGTGACCGTCACGGCTTCCAGTTGCACCGTGCCGCCCGTGGGCTCGGCGCGCGACAAGGTCACGTTGTTGCCATTGCGCGAGTACTGGATGCCGGTGCCCTGCAGCAGTTGGCGCAGGGCTTCTTCAGGCGACAGATTGCCCGAGATGGCGCGCGCATTCTGGCCAGCCAGCACATCCTGCGAATAAAAAATCTGCAAGGACGTCTGCGAGCCCAGCTGCAACAGCGCATCGCCCAAGGGCTGCGCGGGAATATTGACGCTGACGGGCGCTTCCTGAGCCTGGACGGCGGGTGCCATGCCGAAGACAAGCGACAGTGAAAAGGCAAGCGCGCTTAGAACCACACGCGGCGGGACGCGCAGAGCAGGTCGGGCAGAGACGGTATTCAAGATCGGTAGCTCGGTGAGAGGCGCGCCAACCAGGCGCACCGGTTCTAAAGGAGGTAGGCGGGCGGCGTGGATGAATCCGCCCCTTCCTCTTTAGACGCATGAGCAGGCTTGAAACCGGAATGGGAATCGCTATTATTTTGTAATTGAATTGTTACAAATCGTCAGCGCGCCAGAACTCGGACCCGGCCGTCCGGCAAGCGGTCCAGCGACACCGGGGCAATGGCGGGCAGGGCGTCAATCATGGCCAGCGGGTCGTCCATGCTGAAGACGCCCGAGATGCGATAGGCCCCAAGCGCGGGCGCGTCCAGGCTGGCGGGCTGCATCAGGTAGCGGTTCATCTCGCTGATGACCGTGGCCAGCGGCACATTGTTGAAGATGATCTTGCCGCGCTGCCAGGCGGTAAGGTTGTCGACATTGACCTGCGTGACTTCGCCAAGCGGGCTGCCCGCGTAAGCAATGGCCTGTTGGCCCGCGCCCAGGCGGTGTTCGCTATGCCGCCACCAGGGTCCGGATTCCAGCCGCACGGAACCCGATTCGACACTGACCTGCAAGCTTTCGCTGTCGCGCCGCACGTTGAAGCGTGTGCCTGTCACGGTGACCTGACCCACGCCGCCCTCAACCACGAAAGGCCGTGACGTGTCATGTTGCACTTCAAAGAAGGCCTCGCCCTGCGCCAGTTCCACCCGGCGTTCGTTGGCGCCGAAGTGAGCGGCCAGGCGGGTGTCGCCGTTCAGGTGCAGGATGGATCCGTCAGGCAAGGTGACCTGTCGCCGTTCGCCCTTGCGGGTGGCGTAGTTCAGCCGCTTTTCGTCGCGGTCGAAGATGTATGGTGCAGCCAACAGGCCCGCCGCAACGGGCAGCGCACAGGCCGCCACCATCCTCAAGCCGAAACGCCGCCGCGACAGCGCGGGCGGTGGGGGCGCAACCTGCGTGGCTTGCATCAGGCCGCGCAGCCGCGCTTCGGGCAGCGACAGCACGGCGTCCCATTGGGCGGTCAGCTTTTGGTATTCGCGTTCGTGCGCCGGGTCGGCGCTGCACCACGCGGCAAAGGCCTGCCGATCGGTTTCCGTGGTCTCGCCGGAATGCATGCGCGAGAACCAATGCGCCGCGTCGCTTGGATGCTCCAGCAAGTCGTCGCCGTGCGCGTCCTCGTGCACGGGAGCGCGCATGTCGGCCGGTCGAGAGGCGGGGGGGTGAAAGTCAGAGAGGGGCATGGTGTTGCAGCCGATCGTTGATGTGACGCACGGAGCGAGTCATGTATTTTTCCACCATGCTGCGCGAGATGCCCATTTCCTGGGCGATCTCGGTGTGCGTCCATCCTTCCAGACGGCACCACAGATAAACCTGTCGGCACTTGGGCGGCAGGTCTTCAAGCGCACGGGTAAGTTCGTCGGCCAGTTGCTGAAACCGGACGCCATCGTCGGCCGGGGGCGTGGCGGGATGGTCGCGGCCAGGCACGTCATCCAGCGACGTGATGTCCAGCGTGTTGACGTGCCGATGCCGGCTGACCAGGCGGTTGGAGGTGCCACGGGACAGGTACGCGCGCGGGTCATAGATAGCCGCGACGTCGCCTTCCAGCATGCCGAGCACGGTGTCGTGCATGGCGTCTTCGCCATCCTCGTGCCCCCGCCCGCGCCATTTGCCGATCATCTCCGCGTAATGGGCGAGCCAGTCTTTCCTGGCCTTGGGAGGGTGGGACATGAGGAAGCGCTTGGACAAATAACAAAAAGTTATTGATTCTAATATGCATTTTCGTCTTTCGGCGAGGCGGATTTATCGCGATGCTAAAGTGCCAGCCACACCGGCTGGCACCACGCCGCACCCCGATCAATCCTCCCCGGACTTGGATACATGGACTACCTGCCTCAGTTGCTTACGCTTTCCGGCATCGTTCTTCTGGCTTGCGCCAGCCCGGGGCCGGACTTCGTTGCCGTGACGTCCAATGCCTTGAATGACCGGCGATCCGGCATGTTCGTCGGGCTGGGCATCGCCTGCGCGGTGGTCGTATGGGCCGCCTTGGCCATCCTGGGGTTCGGCCTGCTGATCAAGGAACTGTTCTGGCTCTACGAAGCCATCCGCCTGGCCGGCGCGGCGTACTTGATCTACCTGGGCACGCGGATGCTGATGGCTTCGTTTAAGGCCAAGAGCGGCGAGCCACGTGTTCACGGTGTCGCTCGCGTCGGGGCGCTGCAAGCGTGGCGCCAGGGCTTCATGGTCGGGATCACCAATCCGAAAACGGCCACCTTCTTCGCCACGCTGTTCGTGACCGTGCTGCCGGTCGGCGCACCCACCTGGGTGTATGTCAGCGTGGTTGCGCTGGTCGGACTGATAACGGCCGCATGGCTCGGGGCGCTGGCCGCATTCTTTTCCGTGGGCCGCGTTCGATCCGTCTATGCGCGCATGAGCCGCGTGATTGATGCCTTGATGGGCGCGGCGTTGGTGGGCTTGGGGATACGCCTGGCCAGCAGTCGTTAAGGCTTGTTGAGGCGTTTTAAGACTTGTCAGGGCTTTGAAGGTGGGCCGCCTGCCGCCAGGGCGGCTTGATAGAAGGCATCCACGTCCGCCCGCGTAGCCGCCGCAATGGCGATATGAAATGGGGCCGTGACTGAAGCGGTCGCGTATAGCCATAGACGTGGGGCCGCGCTGCCGCGAACAGTTGATGCGCGGCGCCACGCAAATCAAGCTGACTGGAGGGGAGGCGTGTCGTCGCCACTAGTGGCAATGCACAGCTGCTCAAGTTGTCTGGCGCACGCAATTCGTATCGCGGCGACCTGGGCGAGGTTCGAGAAGGTGCACTAGCAGACCTGATTTTGGTCGATGGCGATCCGCTGCAGGACTTATCGCTGGTCGGCGATGCCGAGCGTAAATTTCTGTTGATCATCAAGGATGGCGTGTTGGTCAAGAACGGGCTGGCGAAATAGTGTCGGGTGGCAGTCAAGGTTCTGCCTCCCGACTCGTCGCGCGATGGCTTCAACTGGCGTATCGAAAGCAGGTGGGGCGGCCCCCGCCCGTCAGCGCCGCTCGAACTTCGGCGTGCGCTTTTCTTCAAATGCCTTCCGGCCTTCCTTGGCATCGGCGGTGGCGAAGCAGATCGCTTGCAGATCGCGTTCGTATTCCACGGCCTTTTCCAGCGGCATCGACAGCGCGGCGCGCAGATTGACGCGTGCCGTCTCGGCTGCGATCGGCGCGCGCGAGGCGATGGTGGCGGCAAGCGCTTGGGCGCGCTCGCGCAACTGCTCTTGCGGCACCACCTCGCTTACCAGGCCCCAGGCCAGCGCCTGCTCGGCGCGGATGGGGTCGCCGGTCAGTACCATCAGTGCGGCGTTGCTCGGGCCGACCGCATGGACGAGCTGCGCCGTCATGCCGCCGCCGCCGATCCAGCCCAGCTTGATCTCGGGCGCGCCCAGGCGCGCGTTGTCGGAGGCGATGCGGATATCGCAGGCCAACGCCATTTCCAGGCCGCCGCCGAAGGTATAACCGTTGATCGCCGCCACCGTCGGCTTCTTCAACATGCGCACGCAGTCGCAGTAGTCAAGCCGATTGCGAAAATCCCAGGGCGTGGCGTAGCGGTCAAGCTCGGTAATGTCCGAGCCGGCGCAGAAGGCCTTGGGGCCGGCGCCGGTCAGGATCACCGCGCGCACCTGCGAGTCGGTGTTGCATTGCTGCACCGCTGCGATCAGCAGGTCGGCCATCTCGGGCGTCATCGCGTTCAGCTTCTCGGGACGATTGAGTTCGATGATGGCGACATGGCCATCGATACTGAGGTTGACGAGTGCGCTCACGTCGAAATCCTTATGTTGCGGTGTGCTTGGGGGCGCGGGCCAGGCTGGCCTGGAAACGCTGGGTCAGGCCGCGCGCCAATGCGTGGGAGGATGCGCGGGCGGCGACGCCGTCACGCAGGAACTGCGAGGCCTTGGCCTGGAAGGCGATGTAGCCATCGTGCCGGGGCCGGATCGAGGCGGCTTCGAGTGTGCGGGCCGTGTTGGCATAGAAGTTGCCGCTGGCCGCATTCACGGTCGCATCGGCCCAGCTGCCGCGATGGCTGGGCTGCCCTTCGTGCTGCGGGATGAAGCGGCTTTGGGTATCGGCCGCGAGCAACCACAGTAGATGCGCGCGCAGCTCCGGCCCCACGATGCAGCGCCGTGATATCGCAATGCCGGTGCCACCGAGAATCGAGCCGGGACGGCCCGCTTCAGCCTCGGGCGCGTCGCGGAACGTAAGCGGTTTCGCCACCGCGGCGGTGGCGTAGTTCACATAGCCATAGACCAGCGGGCACAGCGCGATGTCATCGCGCGCGCTCATGTGGCCAAGCAGCGCGATCGGGTTGTAGGCCAGTGCGTGCGCGGGCGTGAGCCGCGCCAATTCGCTAAGCACATCGCACGCGTCGGCAAGCGTCGCCTCGTCGTGCCAGGCGCCGTGCGGGCGCAGGTCGGTATCGGGCGCGATGGCGGCCGCGATTGACAGCAGCGACAGGAACGGGTGCGGACCGCCCCAACTGAGCGCGACCGCGCCGCTGCCCAGGATGCTGGAGCCGCTGATGCCCTCGAGGTGCGCGAACATCGGCGCCATCGGCTTGATGACGGTCTGCGCCTCGC
>LNAP01003789.1_pt2 | contig 32386 bp, 23 predicted proteins | sample 602601 | NCBI WGS metagenome assembly LNAP01 (sample SAMN02440304, study PRJNA202911) | soil metagenome | biome: Subtropical and temperate rainforests or woodlands; isolation source: soil samples (1 kg each in a 20% v/v slurry with milli Q water) were... ...
CCACAACCGCTTTAGCCAATTTGATGTGCCGCAGCCTGGGGTGATTTTTAACAACAGCCGGGCTAATGGCGTGAGTCAGTTGGGCGGCATGGTGTTGCTAAATCCGAACTTGCAGCGCACGGCAACGGCGATTTTGACCGAGGTCACCGGCAACAGGCCCAGCTCTATCAACGGCACCTTGGAGGTGTATGGCGACAAGGCTGATTTGCTGATTTCGAACCCCAATGGCCTGAGCTTAAACGGCGTGACCGCTCTTAATACCGCTAGCCTGACGGTGAGCACTGGCCGGGTGCGCGACGCGGCGGGCGGTCTGCAGTTTCTTGTCGATGACAGCAGCGGCCAGGTGCTGATCGGTGCCGACGGGGTGAATACGGCGGGCTTGAGTTATTTCGATCTCGTTGCCCGCTCGGTGGCCTTGCAGGGCGCGGTGGGGTCGCAGGCGCAGCAAACCGATGTGCAGATTGCCGCTGGCCAAGGCACTTACGATCCGAGTACGCGCAGCTTTACCGCCAAGCCCGGCGCGCAAGGTTCGGGGCTGGCCATTTCCGGCTCGGCAGCCGGCGCGATGCATGGCCGTTTTATCCATTTGATCAGCAGCGACAGCGGTGCCGGCGTGCGCCATGAAGGGCTGATTCTGGCGGCGCGGGATATCCGTATCAGCGCGGCGGGGGATATCGAACTGCATGACACTGGAGCGAATGGCCAGGCGCAAATCACCTCTACGGGCAGCTTGATCAACCGCCATACCCTGCAAGCAGGGTCGGCGTTGACCATCATCGCCAAGGACTTGGTGAACCGTAGCGGTGCCTATGTGGGCACCAGTAACGACCTGACCATTGCCGTGTTAAACAGCCTGCTCAACGAACAAGGCGCGACCCTGTTGACCGAGGGTAATCTGCACCTGCAGGCAGGCAATAGCCTGAGCAATGCCGGTGGAATCCAGGCGGTAAACGGGCTGGCGATCAGCACAAAAAACCTTAGCAACAGCGGCACAGGCCTGATTCGTGGCAAGACGCTCACCGTGTCAGCGCAGCAGCTTGATAACGTCGACGGCGCTACGTTTTACGGCAGCGACACGGCGCGTTTTAGCGTTAGCGGCGAGCTACGCAACCAAAACGGCGCGGGCATTTATGCGCAAAAAACGCTGAGTGTGCAGGTGCTTGGTTCGATGCTTAACCAGGCGGCCACCTTGGCCGCCGATACGATCAGCCTTAACGCTGCCAGCCTGACCAATGGGGCGGCCGCCAAGCTATTAGCGGATGCCGGCTTAAGCATTGAGCTAAGTGGCGAGTTGCTAAACGATGGCGCCACGCTTGCCGCCAAAGCGCTCAGTGTTAAGGCCACCAGCCTGACCAACAAGGCCGCCGGGACGTTATTGGCGGATACGGCGCTAACCCTGGATGTCAGCGGCGCGGTGCGCAATAACGCCGCAACCCTGGCGGCTGGCAAAACCCTGACGATTGTTGCTGGTACCGATCTGAGCAACGACGTGGGCGGGCTTATAACCGCCGAAACAGTCGAGGCGCAGGCCCGCGGTTTTTATAACCGTGGCGCTAGCCAGATCCAAGGTACGGACATCAACTTAACCGCCAGTGGTGTGTTTTCCAGCGCCACCCAGGCTTCCATCCAAGCCAGCCATAACCTCGCGGTGGAGGCCGATAGTTTTAGCGCATCGGCCAGCGAATTGCTGGCCGGCAATGATCTGTCCCTTAGCCTGGGCAGCTACCAAAACAGCGCGCTGATCAGCTCAAAAAACACCGCCACGCTTAGCCTGAAAAATGCCGCAGATCTACGTATTGATGGCCAGAATAAAACCCCGCAAGCGGCCAACTTGCTGGCCTTTAAGGCCCATCACATCACGGTCACGGGCGAGCTGAACAACCCCGGCTCGGTGCTGATTCAGGCCAGCGGCGATGTGCGCAACCAAGGCGCGGTTATTGTCGGTAAAACCCTGGGTATCGAAGCCGCGGGGCTGATCGAGAATGGCCCCGGCAAGCTGATCTGGGCCGGCGAAAATTTATTCCTGAAGGCCGGCACGCAGTTGCTCAATGGCCTGGACAGCCAACTCTTGGCACAGGGCGATATCAGCCTCAGTGCGGGCGAAAAAGTGCAAAACAACGTCGGCCGCATCGAGGCGCAAAACAACCTGTGGATCGATACGCCATTGCTGGAAAACCTCAGCCAGGCCAGCGGCGCGGTGGTGCGTAGCGGCGAGGTTAATGAGGACGTCTGGTACTCGGAAAAAGACGGTCTGATTGAGCGTGATTACTGGAATACGCAAATTACCCTGCCGCTGTATAGCTCCACCGTAACGGTGAAACAGGGGGTGATCAGAGCGGGCGCGGATATGGGGTTGAATCAGAGTAGCGGCAAAAATACCGGGGCAACGGTGCGCAATAGCGGTGGGCTGATGGCCGCTGGCGGCAACCTGCTGATGGATGGCACGCTGGAAAACCTCGGCCTGGCGGTGAGCAAACGTTTGGCGGTAAGGCTTCGGGAGGCGCACACCGTTACGCAACGGACCAACTCCTCGATCTTGGTTGAAGCTGGTGATTCGGTGTCCCTCAGCCTGTATGACATGCTGGGCAACCTGTTCCGGCCCGATGGCTGGAGCAGTGAGTGGCTGGATTCGCTGCGGTTGGTGGTAACGCCCGAGGCCAGCCAACTGTTGAGCGCGGTATTGGGCGCTGACTGGAAAGCCCTGAGCCAGGATCAACTCAGGCCGCGTTGGGCGGCGTTTAAAACCAGCGACAAAACCCAGAACTACTACGCCGCGACCCAGGCCGAGATGTCCGCTGGGCAAACGTTTGTGCATACCGGCGGTACCTTTACCAACGGTGATGGCGCCACGTGGCATGCGCAGCGACCGATCAGCGTCAAGGTGGGCAGTGAAAGCGTCGACACCCTAGATGGCGAACTGGATGCGCAGTTCAGCCTAAGCCGTGATAACGCCCAAAAAATCCTTGACCAGCAGTTGCACAACCCGCTGTTCCAGCGCAGGCAGCCGGCTGCCGAGGGCGATGTGTTCAGCCGGATAAAACCGCTGTACGAAACGCGCGTCCAGTACCTCGACCAGACGCAGTTTTTAGGCGCGCAGTACTTCCTCGACAAGATCGGCTACGACCCGAACAAAAGCGTCAACGTGCTGGGCGATGCTTATTTTGATCATCAACTGATCGTGCGCAGCGTGGAACAGCGCGTGGGTAATTTCTTTGCCCAAACCCAGCGTTTGAGTGGTGCGGCGTTGGTTAAAACGCTGATGGACAACGGTGCAGCGCTGGCGGCTTCGGCGCGATTTACGTTAGGCCAAGCGTTAACAGCCGAGCAGATCGACGGCTTAAAAGACGACGTGGTGTGGTACGAAAACCGCGTGGTCGATGGCCAAACCGTGTTGGCGCCACGCTTGTATCTGAGCCAGAAAACCTTGGCGGCGCGCGGCGAGGACGCCAATAGCGCCGCCTTGGTCAGCGCCGATACGGTGCTGATTGATGCGCTCGGGGTAAACAATATCAACGGCACGGTACGCGCTAAGACCGATGCGTTTGTTTATTCGAAGAGCGACATCAATAACATCTCCCAGGGCGGCGCCCAGGCGGGCTTTTTTGCCGGGGTTGGTGGCGTGGGCAAAACCGCCGGGCAATTGGTGATCGCCGCCGAAGGCCAGGTGCGTAATCAGGGCGGGGTGATGAGTGGCTACCAGCAGACGCTGGTCGGCGGCAACGGCATCAGCAGCTCGGCCACCACCGGCTATGACAAACAGGGGTATTTGGTTGTTCGTGACAACGGCCTGCTCGGCACCGCCTTGAGCGCCGACAAACCCGAAGACGAGAAAAAAGACCCTGGCGCGGCACAACCGCCAGCCGAGAAAAGCCCTCTGCACGTGGCCAAGCCGGATGTGCGTGCACGCTTTGAAGAGCGTCTGGCCGCCGGCCCGGTGGACACCAGCCAGGGCTCCTCGCTCAGTCTGATTTCCGGCGGTGATATCGACCTGGTGGGCGCCATTACCCAGGCCGACAACGTGCTGCTGCAAACCACTGGCAGCGTGAATTTAAAAGACCTGCACGAAGCGCGTTCGGCCTTTGATGCCGTGGGTTCGACGGGGGTTTTGTCGCAAGTCGATATCACCGAAATGGCCGCTTCGGCCAACTCAGTGGGCAATACGTTGAACAGCAAGAACCTGGTGATTCAGGCGCAACAAGACCTCAACATCACCGGCGGTGAAATGAATGCCGACACCAGCGCCCTCGACGTAGGCGGCAACAGCACGGTGGCCGCTGGTAAGGATTTGGCCTTTCACGAAAAAACGGTTTCCACCACTCAATTGGTGGCAGGTGCGGGCGCGGGCGCCGGCGGTTATGAAGCCAATGGCAAATGGGGCTCGGCGGCGGCCGTGGACACCCACCTGGCCTCACCCTTTACCGGCCAAGGTGAGGGCACCGTGGTCTCGCCCACCCTGCGCGGCCAGGCCAGTGCCGGGCGCTCGGCGGCCTCGCAAACGCTGGCCAGCAATGCCACGGGTGCGACCACTGGCGCGAATAAAGGCCGCGGCGCTACCAGTGGTGCCAACTACAAAGTGGGCATCGAAACGGTGACGACCACCGACAGCAGCGAGTCGACCACCTACCGCAACGCGCAGTTAAACCTGGGCAGTGGCAGCGTCACGGTTGGCGGCAGCTTTGATATGGGCGGTGCCGATATCAACGCGGGGTATCAGATAAGCCCGGAGCAACGGGCCAAGATGAGCACTGAAGAGCGGCGCGCAGCCACCGACGCGCTGCCGACGCTGGCGATCAGTGCCGGTGATATCAAAACCAGCAAATACGAAAACACGGAAAAAACCACACACCGCCGCGAAGAGTTGTTTGTGGGGTACACCGGCGAAGCGCATTCCTCATTGGCCGACGTTGCCACCCAGGTCTCCAACACCGCCCATAAAGCCATGGGCAAGGACGTGGTCAACGATGCCAATGCGCCGGCCGGCTCCTCAAAAACCTTGGCCACCCAGGAACAGGCCATGGAAATTGACCCGGCCCTGACTGCGGTTGCGGTCGCCGGCCAGGCCACTCAGGTGGCCTTTGGAGAAGTGGCCGGGGCTTCGGCCACGATTGGCATGCAGCACAGCGAAGAAAGCCGTGACAGCCAGAGCCGCGCGCAAAACATTAACCAGCTTGGCGGCAATATCAGCCTGACCAGCACCCACGGTGATATCGAACTCAACGGCGTCAACCTGCAAGGCGGCAAGGTGGCGATCAAATCGGCCGGCAACCTGAGCCAACGGGCGGCCAAAAGCAGCAGCAGTAGTCGCGAATCGGTGACCACCCACACCGTGGGCCTGACCGTCAGTGCCGGGGTTTCGCCGACTGGCGCGGGTGCCGGCGCCTCGGTAGGGGCCAGCGGCAGCTATGACAACACCCACAGCAGCGCTACGAGTTACACCAATGGTTTGATCAGCGGCAGCGAGGTGTCGATTGAAACCGCTGGCGACCACACGCTGATGGGCTCGAACATCAAAGGCAACAGCGTCAGCGCCAAGATTGGCGGCAACCAGATCATCACCAGCGTGCAAGACAGCAGCGACATGACCCACACCCGTGGCAACTGGAGCACGAGTGTGGGCGTAGCGTTTTCCACCGCAGGCGGAATCATCCCCACCGCCAGCGCGAGCGGCTCGGGCGGCAAAGATGTCGACAACAGCAAGCTCACTGCCGAACAGGCCGGTATCGACGCCGACAATCTTAACCTCAACGTCGGCGGCAACCTTAACCTGACCGGCGCGCATATCGTCAGCCAACAGGGCAGCGTGAAGGTCGACGGAAAAATCAGCGCCACCACCCTGCACGACAGCCGCGAAAAAGACGGCGGTTATGGCGGTGGCGGCGGTGGCATCAGCAAAAACGGCATCCCTACCGGTACCGTGGAATTTGGCCGAGTGGATCAAGTGCACTACCAGGCCGACAACTACGCCACGCTTGCTGTAGGTAACCCCGGCAATGTCACGGCCGGGCAAGGCATCAGCGGCCCGCTGACTACCGATGCCAACACGCAACTCGTCGTCACCGAGAACCGCCGTGTGGCGGGTACCGACGTCAAAATCGAAATCTCCATCAGCGACGCGCAAGAGATCAAAGCCGGGGTGAAAAAACTGTTCACGCCAAAAGCAGGCGGGGCCAAATACCACCTTGCCGAGGCGCCCAGCAGCCATCCTCAGGCCAATGAAATCAGCAAAACAGCACCGTCGGTCGAGACGCCTAAAACCACACCGAGCGACTACGCCGACGTTGAGGTCGATGCGCCGAAAAGCAAACAGGTGTACGAGCGGCACATCATTGTTAACACCGACAGCAGCAACCCAACGGTAACGCGCGCGGCCGAAAACTTGGCCAACAAACACGCTGACAAAAGCGTGATCATCGCCCTGAACCCGGACGGCAGCCACACCGAAGTGCAAGGCACGATGGCCCCGGACGGCAAGGCGAAAGTGCAATTCGTTGGCCATGCCGATGGCCTGCGGTTAGGCGCCTTCGACGCCAAGCAACTGGTTGATGTGCTGGCACATCTTCCTGCTGCCGAGCAAATCGGCACAGTGAACCTGGTGGGCTGCGGCACCGCCTGCGCAAACAACGATGGGCTGAGCTTGGTCGACGCTGTTCGTGCGAAGTGGCCCGCAGGCGACAACAGCACAGTGTTTAGAGGCTACAAGCCTTCGATCGAGGTGGACCCAAACGGGCATAAACAGGAGGTTTTGGCGGGGGCAGCGCAGGCGCTGGGTAAGGGCGATCCTAAGCCGCAGCATTCTGAAGCAGGGCCGAGCAGGGAGCATGTTGCTCAGCAGGGCCAGTTCGCAGAGGACAGCACATCGGACGTGCAGCACACCGACAGTCCTCCACCCCCTACCCCTAATTACGGTCAGGCGCCGGACTGGGACATGTCGCTTACCAGTCCTCAATCCAGCGAACAGAGTTTTGACTCGCGCCCACCTGCGACTCCAGGCAAATGGCTTGAGTCGCAGTCGGTAAATATTTCTGAGCGAAGCGTTACATCGTCACCGCCACCCACCCCGCGCCCGCGTGTTCGAGATGTAGATTTTGACATGTCGTTACCGGGATCCCCGACTGCGTCGGAGCTCAGCTCACTATGGTCACGCCCACGCACTCCAGGGGGGGATGGGGGCTCGACACTAACGCTCCCTATTGCCGAGCCAGGTGCGGCACCGAGTTGGCTTCGCCGAGTGGAGGAATGGAGGTTGCCGTCGCTAAATGCCCCAGCACAACTGCCAACCGAGCAAGCCAGTTGGCTAATGCCGCCGCCAGCCCCGCGGCAACCCATGGAAGCCGTCAGTCAAATGAAAGCATCAGCGCAGAACATTGATCCGCGCAGTGAAACGATGCCAGTCAAGCGCAGGCTGGCGGACGTAGACGATGGGCCTGGCACAAGTAAAAAACCGGCAATAAGGTCCACCGAAGAGTTGAGTGGTCAGAAAGGTACGCCGATGGATGAGGGTATGCCGACACTTGAACAGTTGCTATCAGGCCAATACGGTGCCGCCGCCAACCCGATATCACCAACACGCTCCAGCACTGGCGACATCTATATTGATGCATTGAGCGAGGCCGATTTGCTGATGGGTTTTGAACACCTGAGCGCCCCCCCTACCACGCCAATCACTGACGCACAGAATGTCCAACTCCCACACGAAGAACCGCCCAGCCATCCAAGCCCACACGACCGACCTATAACCAGAGAGGATATGCAGAACTGGGACGACATGCCGTATTCGGAACAACAGAAAGTCGGCGGCGCAACGGCCTGGCTGCAAGCCAATGGAATAAGTCTGAAGGACAGAGTTTATCTGACAAATACAGGGATATCTCAGAAGGGGCGTAAACACATGGGAAAACTATCTATAGACGCTGCCGCCCCGCGAACCCATCTAACGAGCGGGAGACTGAGGGTGAATAAAAAACTTCAACTCCTAAAATCATATGATTTTGATGCGTTAACCGATGCTGACAATCTTCGCGGAGTTGAACTTCTGACGGACGCTAGAAGCGCTCAGGTGCCTTCGGCGGATAGCGCTCAAATAAGAGTGCCCGTAGCGGGCAGTAGTACGCAAACTGGTAGAAGAATGAGCGTTGAGGACATGCATCGTTGGCATAGTTTAACGCATCAGGAGCAAGTGGCGGCTGGAGGCATTAAAGGATGGCTGGCAGAAAACAACATACAGTATATGGATCGCCGTTTGTTAACTACAACAGGGATATCGGCTGAGGGTTATAACTATATAAATAGGAATACCGCTGGTGTAGTCGTCACGCCCTTTACTGTCGAGCAGATACAAAGGTGGAGCGATTTTTCGCAGGAAGAACGAGATAGTTATGGCGGCTGGATGGAGTATGGCAAAAGTCTTGGAATTGTCGTGAATACGGCTTCCGTCGTGTTAACGAATAAAGGTTTAACGGAGTTAGGTAGGGTAAAGCTGGCACAGGGGCAAGGTTCCTCTATTACATACGAGCAAGTAAAGCAGTGGTATGACATGCCGCAATACCAGAAAGATGCGAGTGGCGGCTGGCAGGGATACGCCGCTCAACATGGAATCGCATTAGGTAGCGCAGTAAACATGTTGACGAACAAAGGTCTTAGGGTAGGAGGCCTTGTAAAGCTTTCAGCTGGACAAGGTAGACGTCTATCTCTAGACGATATAGCCGCATGGAATGCCTTGTTGCCTGGGGAGAGAAGCTCAGCTGGCGGCTGGAAAGGTTGGGCTAGCAGCCAGGGTATTTCGCTCGCCAGTGCGATGCTGCTGATTTCGAATAAAGGTCTTACACCCAAAGGGGAATTTAAACTGGCCATGGCCGGCTTGAGGCGGCCAATGCTAATTTCGCAAACTTTACCTGCTCAGCCCGAATCCTTCTTACCTGATTTTTCACAAATAGATCCCTTGGCGACACCGCCCGGTAGTCCTGGTGGACAGCAAGAGTCTCTGCATGTAGAGCGGCTGCTCCCGACCGTTGAAGGCAATGCACAGGGGCTGCAACATTCGGATGGTATGCCCAGTCCTGAGAAAAAGTTTGAGGTGCCCGCGTTTTTAGACGTAGACCCCACGCTAGCAGCACGTCTTGTTGTTAAGCCCAGTGAGCAGCAACAACCTCCTGGTTCTAACTCGCCGCTTGCAACTATTGAAGAGCGTGCTGACGCCGCGCCACGAGTTGGGCGTATGCCCAGTCCTGAGAAAAATTTTGGGGTGCCCACGTTTTTAAACGTAGACCCCACGGCAGCAGAACATCTTGTTGTTAACCCCAGCGAACAGCAACAACCTCCTGGTTCTAACCCGCCGCTTGCAACTATTGAAGAGCGTGCTGACGCCGCGCCACGAGTTGGGCGTATGCCCAGTCCTGAGAAAAAGTTTGGGGTGCCCGCGTTTTTAGACATAGACCCCACGCTAGCAGCACATCTTGTTGTTAAACCCAGTGAACAGCAACAACCTCCTGGTTCTAACTCGCCGCTTGCAACTATTGAAGAGCGTGCTGACGCCGCGCCACCAGTTGGGCGCAGGCCCAGTCCCGAGAAAATTTTTGCGCTGCCAAGTGTTTTAGAAATTCCCCCCGTTGCACAGGCAGCACTTGTTGTTAATCCGCCTGGTGCCTCTGGAAGTAAAACGCCTGAGCAGTTGGTGGAGCCTCAAACAAAAGATAAGGGGGTAGGGACTATTCCAGGTGTTAGAGATGTTTTTAATTTGCTAAGCAATCTGCGCAGTGGTTCAAGCTATATCAATCTCGCTGACGAAATGCTGATGGATTATGCTGTCGAAAATAATATGGTTGATAAGGAGGGGCGACTGACGCGTGAGGGAATAACCATGTTGAATGAGATGAACAATGAAAGGAAGTTGCTGATTGCCTTGAGCGAGATGAGGGCTCAGTCTGCTGAGACATCACGCATGAATAACCAGAAGAAGAACGCCTTCATCTATAAGCTTTCATCCAAAACCCACGTTAGCCAAGAAGTTTTACGGCGTTATATCTTTGATCCCCAAAAAATTGATGATGCCATTGAAGAAATAAAAATTAAATGGAGTGACCAGTAGCATCGAAAAGTCGCGCGGTCCCTCCCAGCTCGCGCCTGCGCAAAATGGTGAGTTTATGTGGCGCAGGCCTAACTGTTTTCCGGCAACACTGGCAACGTAGCCAGGCGCGCGGAAACCGCCAATGCGCCGAGTAGTAGCGCACCGATAAATACGCCAACGCCCAGCCAGCCATAGTGGTGCCAGAACACTCCGCCCAACGTGCCGGCTACGCTGGAGCCCAGGTAATAGCAGAACAGGTACATGGAAGACGCCTGCCCTTTGGCGACAAAGGCGCGCCGGCCAATCCAGCTACTGGCTACCGAATGGGCGCCGAAGAAGCCGAAGGTGAACATCAGCATGCCGATGAGTATCAGCGGCACCTGCGGGAATAGGGTCAGCAGTAGCCCGGCAAACATCAGCACAATCACTGCCCAAAGCACTTTGCGGCGGCCGAGTTTGTCGGCGAGGTTGCCGACCCAGGCCGAGCTGTAGATGCCGGACAAATACACCACTGACAACAAGCCGACCACAGCCTGGCTCATATGGTACGGCTCGCCCAACAGCCGGTAGCCGATGTAGTTAAACAGTGTGACGAAGGCGCCCATCAGTAGAAACGCCTCAAGAAACAACCACGGCAAGCCTTGGTCGCGCATATGCAGCACGTAGTTGTTGGCGAGGTTTTTCAGGTTTAGCGCGGTGGCGCGAAAGTGTTTGGATTCGGGCAGGATGCGCCAGAACAGCAAGGCACCGAGCAGCGACATAACCCCCAACGCGCCAATCGCCACACGCCAGTTAACGAAGTCCACCAGCACCCCGGCGATCAGCCGCCCGCCCATGCCTCCCACGGCATTGCCGCCAATGTAGAGCCCCATTGATAGGCCAATAAAGCGCGGATGAATTTCTTCGCTCAGGTAGGTCATACCCACTGCTGCCAGGCCGCTTAGCGACAGGCCGAGCAGCGCGCGCATAAGCAATACGCCGTGCCAGCTTGGCATGCAGGCGCTGGCGATAGTGAACAGGGCGGCGGACAGCAGCGATACCACCATGATTTTCTTGCGGCCGATGGCGTCGGAAATCGGCCCGGTAATCAACAGCCCGATGGCCATCATGATGGTTGAAATCGACAGCACCAGACTGCTCTGCGCGGCGTTTAGGTCGAACTCGGCCGACAGCACTGGCATCAACGGTTGCACGCTGTAGAGCAGGGCAAAGGTGGCAAAGCCGCCGGCAAATAATGCCAGCGAGGTACGGACAAATTGCGGGGTGCCTTTTTCGATAAAGGCTTCGGTTTGTTCAACCGTGCTTACTACGTCAGCTGCCGCATCACGAGCGGCGTCGAGCAGGGCAGGGGCAGAGGAAGGGCGCACACAGACCTCGAAGAGCGTTCTTTTATAAAGAGAGTCGTCAGGTGCAAAGCATAGGGAGCGGCGTTTATTATCTCCAATATATTGTTCGTTCTATTTGATAGGTTTAACGACCTAATCCGTGTTGGAGCCTCACCATGGAACTGCGCCATTTACGCTACTTTGTCGCCGTCGCCGAAGAGCTGCATTTTGGTCGCGCGGCAGAACAGCTGGGCATTTCTCAGCCGCCGTTGAGCCAGCAGATTCAGGCATTGGAAGAAGAGATTGGCGCGCGCCTGTTCGAGCGCACTAACCGTCGGGTAGAGCTGACCGAAGCCGGCCGTTTGTTTCTCGACGAAGCCAGGCAAATTCTCGCCCACGTGGAAAAGGCCACGCAGATTGCCCGCCGCGCGCAGCAGGGCGAAATTGGTGAGCTGAATGTTGGCTTTACCGCCTCGGCGCCGTTCACTTCCACCATTCCCCGCAGCATTCTGGCTTTTCGCCAGGCGCACCCGGATGTGCACTTGAGCCTGCAGGAAATGAGCAGCCGGGTGGTGATTGAGGCGCTGCAGGAAGAGACCGTGCAGGTCGGGGTGATTCGTCCGTTTCCGTTACCGGACAACATCAAAGCGGTGGAGCTGTTTCGTGACCCGTTGGTGGCGGTATTGCGCGCCGATCACCCGTTGGCGCAGGGCAGTGAAGACGGCATTTCCATCGCGGCACTGGCCGACGAGCCCTTTGTATTTTTCCCCCGTAGCTATGGCACCGGCCTGTATGACCAGCTGATTGGGCTGGCGCGCAATGCCGGGTTCAGCCCACGCATTGCCCAGGAGGCAAGTGAAGCCATGACCATTATCGGTCTGGTGTCAGCGGGGCTTGGGGTGTCGATGTTGCCGGCGTCGTTTCGCCGAACGCGGGTGGATGGCGTGGTCTACCGCACCCTGCTGGATGAGGGCGCTACCAGTGCCGTGTGGCTGGTGGTGCGTAAGGATCAGCGGGCGCCATTGGCGTTGGCGTTTGTTGAGCAGGTTACGCGGGAAGCGGCGGCGTTGCACGGCCCGTAGGGTGCAGTACACGCGCCCGGCGCTCTGCTGGCGAACGCATTGGTGCGCACAGCACACCCTACGGGGGTTGTAGGGGATGCCGGTGCGCGCACCAAACGCTGTTGCGGCGAACGTTACTTAACAGTCGCCAACTGCGCTTTCAACGCAACACCGGCCATGATCGCGCCAGCGTGGCACTCGTAGTTGGTCGGGTTTTTGTATTCGACGCCTTTGTAGTTGCTGGCGATCTCGATAACGGCGTTGGCGCCGGCAGCCTTGGCGGCGTTGGCCAGTTTGATCACGGCCGATTGCATGGCCCAGGCACAGGCTTCTTCGTCGCCTTTGTTAAAGGCATTGGTTTTCTGGCTGGTGGTGATCTGTGGGTTGATCACGGTGACCTTGCCAGCAGGCTTCTTGCCGGCCATGTAGAACTTCACGGAGCCATCCAGCTTGCCGGCAGCGGTCGCCTGGGCGATCACGGTATCCAGCGGCAGGTAGTGGGTGGTGTCGCGCGCCTGGCTGATGCTTGGGATAGCGGCGAGCAGCAGGGCTGCGGCGGTGAGGCTTTTCAAGTGCATAGTCGTCTCCTTGACGGCGGTTGTAGTAGTGCGGTGTGCCCGATCAGTGCCAGCGGCGGAAGATCAGTGAGGTATTGACCCCACCAAAGGCAAAATTGTTGTTCATAACAAACTCATTGTTCATTTGCCGCGGCTCGCCGCGCAGGTAGTCGAGCTCGGCGCACAGCGGGTCGATATGGTCGAGGTTGAGGGTGTGGATATAACGGTCGCTGTTGAGCATTTCGATGCTGAACCACGACTCCAGTGCCCCACACGCGCCCAAGGTGTGACCCAGGTAGCTCTTTTGCGAGCTAATGGCCATGCCCGAGCCAAACAGGCTGGCGGTGGCATGGGTTTCGGCGATATCGCCCTGTTCGGTGGCCGTGCCATGGCCGTTTACATAGCCGATGGCATGCGGCTCGAGGTTGGCATCTTGCAAGGCCAATTCCATCGCGCCGCGCATGGTGGTTTGCTCGGGTTTGGTGGCGTGCTGGCCATCGGCGTTGCAGCCAAAACCGACGATCTCGGCGTAGATAGTCGCGCCACGGGCTTTGGCGTGTTCCAGTTCTTCCAGCACCAACATGCCGGCGCCTTCGCCGATTACCAGGCCGTCGCGGCCGGCGTCGTAGGGGCGTGGCGAGGTGTGCGGCGCATCGTTTTTCAGGCTGGTGGCGTACAGCGCATCAAACACCATGGCTTCGGTTGGGCACAGCTCTTCCGCGCCCCCTGCGAGCATCATCGGCAGGCGGCCAAACTTGATCGCCTCATAGGCATAACCGATGCCCTGGCTGCCGCTGGTGCAGGCGCTGGAGGTGGGAATCAGGCGGCCTTTAAGGCCGAAGAAGATGCTGATATTGGCTGCCGTGGTGTGCGGCATCATGCGGATATACGAGTTGGCATTCAGGCCGTCGGCCACCGAGTTGAGCAGCATATTGCCGAACGCTTTGATCTCTTCGGTGCTGCCGGTGGACGAGCCGCAGGCCACGCCCATGCGCCCGTCGCGAATGCTTTCATCACCCAGCAAACCGGCGTTGGCCAAGGCCTTTTCCGCCGCCAGCACCACCAACCGCGACACCCGGCCCATGCTGCGCAGCTGCTTGCGGTTCCAGGTTTTTGGCACCACGAAATCGTCGATGGGGCCAGCCAAGCGCGTGTTCAGTTCGGCGAAGCGATCCCACTCATGCATACGGCGAATGCCGCTGCGGTTAGCGCTAAAGTTCGCTTCAATGCTGGCCCAGTCGCTGCCCAGGGATGTGATGCCGGCCATGCCGGTAACGACCACACGTTTCATCAGCACAGGCCTCCATTGACCGCGAGCACTTGGCGGGTGATGTAGGCGGCTTCGTCCGTAACCGCGCCAGCCACTTCTTCCGGGGTGCCCATACGCTGGGCGGGGATCATCTTCATCATTTCTTCAATCGGCAGATCGTCATCCAACATGGCGGTGTCGATCAAGCCTGGCGCTACGCAGTTAACCGTGATTTTGCGTTTGCCCAGCTCAATGGCCAAGGCTTTCGCCGCGCCGATAACGCCGGCTTTCGAGGCACTGTAATTGACCTGGCCACGGTTGCCGATCAGCCCGGAAACCGAAGTGATGCAGACAATACGCCCGGCCTTACGCCGACGAACCATCGGCATGACCAGCGGATGCAGGATGTTGTAAAAACCGTCGAGGTTGGTGCGGATCACCACGTCCCAGTCGTCCTCGCTCAGCGCCGGAAAGGCGCCGTCGCGGGTCAGGCCAGCGTTGCAGACCACGCCGTAATACGCGCCGTTGGCCTCGACATCGGCTTCGAGAATTTCCCGGCAGGCGGCGCGATCGGCCACATCAAATTGCAGAATGCGCGCCTGTTGGCCCAGCTCAAGAATTTCGGCTTGCACGGCTTCCGCTTCCGCGCGGCCGCTGCGGCAATGCAGCACCAAGTCAAAGCCCGCGCGGGCCAGACGCAGGGCGATGGCGCGGCCGATGCCACGGCTGGAACCGGTTACCAGAATGCTGTCAGTCATGTGCAGGTTCTTCCAAATAGCTGGCCACGTGCGGCGGGCGGAATACGTTAAGGCGCGCTTCGGCACAGATGCCGGGGCCGGTCAGGTGGCATTCGAACACGCCCATGCCGTTGTCGTCTTGCAGAGAACGGATGGCGTGAATCTGCAGCTCGGTGCCTAAGGGAAAGGTCTCGACATTGCATTGGTAATTGCGCGTACCGAGCAAAAAGCCCAGCTCCACCGGCAGGCCGGCAACGCGGGCATGGCAGCCGGCATAGGCAGCGATACTTTGCGCCATCAACTCAATGCCGACCCAGGCGGGCATGCTGCCGTCTGCCTGATTGAATAAGCCACCGGCACGAATCTGCAAACGGGTGGTGATTTCTAAGGACTTCGTCGACCAGAATCATGTCGCCAGCATGGGGCACGAGCTCGGCAATCGGCCAGATGTTCATGGGTTCACCTGGCCTGGCGCTGCTGAGCCAAGAATCAGGCTGATGTTATTGCCGCCAAAGGCGAAGGAGTTGCTCATCATGCGGTGCGGGCCTTGGCCTTGCAGATGGGTGTTGGCGCCAGTCAGATTAAGCGCCGGCAGTTGCTCGTCGCGCTGTCCATCCCAGACATGTGGCGGCAGGCGCAGGGCGCTCAGGCTCAGCCAGCAGAATGCCGCTTCCAGTGCGCCGGCAGCGCCGAGGGTGTGGCCGGTCATGGCCTTGCTCGAGGAGCAGGGCACGCCCTGGGGAAACACCGCGGCGACAGCCAGGCTTTCCATGGCGTCGTTGTGCTGGGTGGCGGTGCCATGCAGGTTCAGATAGCTGATATCGGTGGCTTGCAGACCGGCGTTGGCCAGGGCTTGGCGCATGACCTGTTCGGCGCCACGGCCTTCAGGGTCGGGTGCGGAAATATGGTGGGCATCGGAATTGGCTGCCGCGCTTAACAAGGCAATGGGCGCAGGCTCCTTGCTCATCAAGAAGAGCACGGCGGCTTCACCGATATTGATGCCCGCACGGTTGGCCGAAAAGGGATTGCAGCGCTCACTCGACAGCGCTTCCAGCGAACCAAAGCCATTGAGGGTCAACTGGCATAGCGAGTCGACCCCGCCACACAGCACCGCATCGCACAGCCCGCTATCCAGCAAACGGCGCGCGCTGAGCAAGGCGCGTGCGCTGGAGGTGCAAGCGGTGGAAATCACATAGGTGGGGCCGGCGAGGTTGAGCTGCGCGGCAAGAAACTCAGCTGGCGCTGCCAGTTCTTGTTGGCCATAGCTGTAGCTGGCGGGGAATACGCCGTCTTGGAGGAAACGGCGAATGCCATGGGTCGCTTCGTCGATACCGCTGGTGCTGGTGCCCAGCACAATGCCGATGCGGGAGCGGCCGTAGCTGGCGATGGCCTGTTGGATATCCGCGTCGATTTGCTGCGCGGCGGCGAGCAACAGTTGGTTATTGCGGGTGTTCTGCGCAGTACCCATGTCTGCCAATGGCGGCAGCTGCGCCTGCACGGCGCCTACCGGCAGCGGGCGCTCAGGTACCCAGCCGGCCTGCACCTGCATGCCGCTGGTATCGCCAGCGAACAGGCGCTCGCGGACCTGATGTTTATCGTTACCCAGGGCGCACAGCAGGCCCAGGGCATTGAGGTAAGCAGTCATGGCAACATCTCGACGCGGTAGTTCGGACCGGCAAGGGTCCGAAGCTGAAAGTTATCTGGCTGCTGGTAAATCACCTGCCAACGAAGCTCGTCGCGTTCGCGCAGCAGGCGTTGTTGCCCCTGTTGCTGCCAGTTGGCGGCTGGGTAGTGTGCCGGCAGCTGTTCAGCCGGAGTCAGGGCAAACAGCAAGGCGGCGAACAGTTCGCGCGCTTCGGGGTTGGGCGGCAGCAGGCCGTCATTCTGCCACTGCTTGGCGGTCAGCAGTTGCCGGGCCACGGGAATGCCCATGGGGTCTAGCAACGACCAACGCAGCGCCGGCCCTTCCTGTTGTATCACCAGCAGCCAGTCTTGAGTTTGCCCAGCCTGCTCACGCTGCACATGTAATTGCAGCGGTAGTGCCAGCGTTGGCGGCGTATCAGGCAGCGGCGCGAGCTGGGCGCAGGCGCTCAGCACGAGCAGTAAAAACAACGGCAGCAGCAGACGCATCAGCTCGCGCTCAACGGTTTACGCACGGCCGCGTTGACCAGGGTTTCATTACGCTGGCCCACCGGTTTGGCTTTGACCAACTTCCAGCGTTCGAGCAAACCAAAGTCCTTGGAACGGCTCCACCACAGGTACGGGTAGGAGACATTCTGCGGGCCAAATTCAAAGCCCTGCTGGCGCAGCATATTCAGGTACTCCTCGGCCGTGCGTTGCACATGCATGGGGTGGCGGAACAGCCAGCGGATTACCCAGGTGTCGATATAAAACTGCGTCGACTCGGCAAACAGCAACCAGCCACCCGGTTTTAGCACACGCCAAAACTCGGCCAGCGCCTGCTCCTGCTCGACCAAGTGGTGGAAGGTCTGGTGGCAGAAAATCACATCGACGCTAGCATCAGCCAATTGGATCGCCGCGCAGTCGCTGCTGAGCAATTGCACCGGCAACCCTTCGCGCTCGGCCTCGGCCTGGCTCATCACCAGGCTATGCGGGTCGGCGTCCAGACCCAGCAATTGCGTCGGTTGAAATGCGTTGTGCAATAAGCGAAAGGATTTGCCCTGACCGCAGCCGGCATCCAGCAACACCGCGCCCTCGGGCAGGGGTTGGCCGAGCAACTGCTTAAGGTCGTCTATTGCCACGCGCAGCACATGGTGTTGCCACACATGGCTTTGCAAAAACCAGAAGCCAAAGCGGGTTTCTTCGACGTACTTATGGCCTGCCGGGTTATGCGGCACGGGGGGCATTGGTGCGTTCATGGGCATCCTGTCCTAGCAGATCACGAAGTGGCGCACAGCTCAGCCAGCACCCGTAGGCGGCGCTTGGGTTCGGCGACGTAGGGGTTTTTCAGGTCCCAGGCGTAGCCGGCCAGAATCGAGCTAATCATGCGGCGGATCTCCGGCGCGGCGTTTTCGTGGTAGATCACATCCTGGAAGCTTTCGTCGTACCAGCCTTCTACATAGGCGCGGAAGGCATCAACGCCGCGTTTCAGCGGTGCGGCAAACTCGGCTTCCCAGTCGACGCTTTCGCCATTGAGCTGACGGTCGAGCAGATTGGCCGCCATGCTTGCCGAGCGCATGGCAATGGTGACGCCGGAAGAGAACACCGGGTCGAGGAATTCCGCCGCGTTACCCAGCAAGGCAAAACCTTGGCCGTGCAGCGATTTTACGTTGGCCGAATAACCGCCAAGGCTGCGCACCGGGGTATCCCATTGCGCGTTTTTAATCAGGTTGCCCAGGCTCGGCGTCTCGGCGATAAAGCTGCGCAGCGCGGCTTCCATATCTTCCGGGCGGCCCTGGTAGCGCTCAGCCGAGGCGACCACACCCATGGAGCAGCGACCGTTGCTGAACGGGATCAGCCAGAACCACACATCACGCATGGTGGGGTGGGTGGTGACGAGGATTTTTTCGCGGTCAAACGTCGTATCGTCGATTCGGTCTTCGATATGGGTGAACAGCGCTTGGCGCACCGGGAAGGCCGAGGGCGCTTCCAGGTCGAGCAGGCGCGGCAGCACCCGACCATAGCCACTGGCGTCGAGGACAAAGTCGGCTTCTACGCGGTACTCGCTGCCATCCAGGCGGCGCACCGTGGCGGTCGGCTTGTAGCTGAAATCGGTGGCGATGATTTCTTCTTCATAGCGAATTTCCACGCCCTGCAACTCGGCCTGGTCGGCCAGCAGTTTGTCGAAGGTGGCGCGTTGTACCTGAAAGGTCCAACCCTTGCCCTCGGTGAATTTTTCGCGGAAATCAAAGTGCGTGCGGCGTTCGCCCCAGGCAAAGGCTGCACCATTTTTACGCTGAAAACCGGCGGCTTCCACGGCTTCGAGCATGCCCGCTTCTTCGACAAAATCCAGGCAGTGGCTGAGCAGGCTTTCGCCAATGGAGAAGCGCGGGAACTGCTGCCGTTCGATGATCAGCACGTCGTGCCCTTTGCGTTTCAGCAGGGCGGCGGCGATGGCGCCGGATGGGCCTGCACCGATGACCAGTACGCGGCGCTGTTCCCCATGGGAACTCCTTGTGGCGGACTTTAGAAGACGGGGTTTGCCCACGGCCAGCAACGCCGGCAGCAGGGTGGAAAACAGGCTCATCAGCAGCAGGCTGAAATAGGTCAGGGCGTCGATCAGTTGCAGTTGCAGCAACAGATTGAGGAACACCACTTCGGTCAGACCGCGGATATTCAGCAGCGCGCTTTCCGACCATTTCAGGCGGTTGCTGGCCGCCGGCATGGCCCAGTGCAGGCCCAGCCAGCTGCCAACCATTTTGCTCACGACTGGCAGCAGCAACAGGGCGCCGAGGTTGAGCCAGGAATAGCTGTCGCCGATGCTGTGGAAGTCGACGCGCAATACGCCGCAGGTGAGGATCAGCGGAATTGCCAGGCCATTGAGCAAGAGCTTCCATGGCCGCGCCGGTAGCGGCAGCACAAAGGGCTGCTTCAGCCAGGCCAGGCACAACATGTAGCCAATACCAAATACCAAGCCATTGAGCTTGAGTTGCTGGAACGTCAGTATCAGGGCAAAGAACGGCAGGCTGTAAAACAGCGCATGGCGCAGGCGTAACAGCTTGTGCAACAGCAGTGGCAAGCCGGCAGCGAGTACCGGCCACAGCAAGGTGTGCGGGTCTGCGGTGCCTTGCGCCAAACCAAACAGGCTCCAGCACATCAGGTCCATCAGAATCGCGGCGTGCAGCAGGCGTTTGATGCCCTCAGGCGGGTACTGGATGTTTTGCAGGTAAAGAAACAGCACCGGAATGGCGGTGATGGAAAACAGCAGGCCGATGCCGATTGCGCTTAGCCAACTGCGTTCACCGGGCAGTATCCACAGTGCGGCCGCGAGGCCAGCGAGCAGCGGCACAAGAAAACTCGGCAAGGCAATTTTCAGGCTGGCGGGGCTAAGTTCCAGATCAACCACATCGCTGAGGATATAGCCCAGCAGCAAGGCAAAACTGAGGTTGTAGAGCAGGCTCAGCCAAGTCGGCGCCAGCAGCTCTTTGGCGCTCAGTTGCAGGTGCGGCTCTACGCCATAAAGCAGCAGCGCTGGAATGGCCAGGCTGGCCACCAGCAATTGGCCAACAATGGGAATAACCCGCTGTCGCCCGACCAAGGCCACCAGGCCGTAAACGGCCAGGGCGACCAACCAAAATCCAATCACGTTCACCGGTGTTCTCCTTCTACGTTTTCTGCGCTGTGCGCTTCGCCCGCCCAGGGCGATAACAGAAAACTAAACGTCAGGCCGATACTGATGGTCAGGCCAAAGTTACTCACTGCTGGCGTGCTGGAAAGCGCTAACAGACCAAATGACAGCCAGGTCGTCAGCGCCGACAGCAAGGTACCGAGCAGGCTGGTGGCAGCGCCGCCCACCCGTTCGCGCATGATGATGGCGTAATCCACACCAATGGCCGTGACCAAGAGCAAGCCAAACAGACTGAACAAGGTCAGTGGCTGCCCCAACCAACCAAGGCTGGCCATACTCGCCAACGCTGCCAGCAGGGAAATGGCCAATACCCGCGCCGCGCCCTTGGCGCCGAAGGGCAGGCAGAGCAGGAAAAAAATCAGCAAGCACGAGGCCAACTTCAGTTCGGCGGCGCTTACTTGGGTGGCGGCGAACAGTCGATTCAACTGGCCAAGCCGGTCCACCAGCTTTACCCCTGGCAGGCCATCAGCTTGAGCGGCCAATAGCTCTGCATCGCTTAAGCCTTGCAAGCTGACCATACCGGCGACCTCGCCGTTACCCGCAGCGCCCAACCACAAACTGCGCCAGGGCTCGCCAAGACTGCCGGCCAGGCTTTGTTCAATCGTGCGGTTAGGCAGCGCCTGCAAGTGGTGCACTTCTTCCTCGAGCATTTGCTGAGTAACGCCCAGCGCCTGCAAGGCTTCGCTGGCGGCCGGCAAGCGGGCTAAGGACGCGCGCAGGCTGTCCTGTTCAGAAGCCGGCGCGACCAATTGGCTCAAGGCCATATAGCTTTTCAGCTTGCCGGCGGCGATCAGCTTATCCAGGCGTTGGCTAAGCACCTGCTGGCGCTGCAACAGCTGTTCTTCGTCCTTGCCGCGCACCAGGTAAAACTGGCTGGTGGGCTGAAAGCCGATGATTTTGCTGATGGCCTGCGATTGTTGCAGCAGGGCGGGCGGCGTACTGGCCCACTGGCGCAGGTCATCTTTGCGCGACAGTTGCAGCACACCGGCCACACAAAAGGCGAGAAAGATCAGCAGCAGCCATGGCGTGCCTATGCGTTTGAGCAGCGCGCTGCGCCAAGCCAACAGCCGTGTGGCCAGGCCATAGGGTTTCGCCCACGGCACGATCTGCACCTTGCCCAGCAGCGCCGGCAGCAGGCACACCGCGCACAGGTAGGAACCGAGCAAGCCGGCTGAGGAGAAAATCGCCACCTGGCTCAACGCTGGGAACGGCGTAAAGGCCAGCGCCAGGTAACCGATCACATTGGTGGCCAGGCCCAGGGTCAAACCGAGAAAGGTCGCGCGCAGGGCGTTCCAGCTATTCCACGGTTGCAGGGTCCAGCTTTTCGACAGCAGGTGCAGCGGGTAATCGATCGCTACGCCAATCAGGCTGGCGCCCAGCACCAGGGTCAGCACATGGATGTTGCCGAATACGGCGACGGTGGCCGTCAGCCCGGCGAGCACGCCAATGGCGGCGGGCAGCAGGGCGAGCAATACGCGCATACGGCGAAAGGCGATCAACATCAGCAGCAAGGCGCCGACGCTGGAGATACTGCCCATCACACTGATTTCCGACGTGGCCTGGCGTTGGCCATGGGCCGAGTACAGCAAGCCGCTGGTGGCGAGCAGTTCGCCGCCTTGCGCCTCAACATCCTGGCGCGCTTTGGCCACCAGTTTCTCCACCGTTAACGGCAGGTTGCCGTCAAAGGCATCGCCGCTGGTGCGCGCACGCAACAATGCCCAGGTTTTGCCTTCGCTCTCGGCCAGCAAGGCGCCGCCGAGGTCGACTTGCACGTTGTGGCCACGCGGCAGGTTTTTTTCGATCAGCGCGCCGAGGCCCAGCCAATCCTGCTCGGTGCTGATCAGGCCTTGGCTGCGAAAGGGGTCAAACAGGTCTTGTACGCGGCGCTCAACAAAGGCCTGCGGGTCTTGCTGGAGCAGTTGCCGGTCGGTTGTGCCAAGCAGCGCCAGGCGACTATCGAGCAACTGTTGACGCAGCGCGGGCAGGTCGTAGGCCACCTGCCACTGGACCTTTTCAAACAGTTTTTCTTGCTGCCACTGTGTGCCGATGGCGGCGGCTTGGCTTAGCGCTTGTTGCCGGTCGGCAAAGCTGATTAGCAGGACCAATTCGCGATTTAGCGGCTCCTGAATAATTTTTTCCGCGCGCTGTTCCAGCAGGTCTGGCGTGTCACTGGGCACCAGCTCCAAGAGGTTGGCGGAAATCGGTGCGCCCGCGCGCCATTGCCAGGCGGCGAGCGCCAACAAGGCCAACAGGGCGACGGTAAAGAGCCGTGGGCCCCAGTGTTCAATCCGCGAAAGCATGACGGTCCGTGTCACTGAGTTGGCCATCGGCCTTGCTGTCGCTCAGGCGCAGCAACGTGCTGTCGCCCTGGGTTTCGCGCAGTTCAATGCGCTGCACCAAGGCGCCGCCTTGAATCTGGATGGCGGTGAAGATTTGTTTGAGCAGCAGACTTTTTGGCGTGAGGTCGAGGGTCCAGTTGTCGGCGGCGCCAGACAGGCTTAAGTCGAAGTCCTGACGCAGGCCGCTGCTATCGCCCTTGAGCACGGCGAGAAACAAGCGATTCTGCTGGGCGCTGGCGCTTTGTTGCGCCACCTGTTGCCAGCCTTGCGGCGTGCGTTTGGCAATGCCTGTGCCGTCGATGCGGTAGTCCTGTTGCAGCGGCTTTTCCAGCAACCACAGCAGGCCCAGGTCTTTACTCAGCACAAACTGCCCGGTGCTGGTCAGCGGCTTGGGCAGGGCGCGCAGGTGTTTTTCCTGAATAAACGGGCCGCGTACTACGGCGGGTTTACTCAGCTGCGCGGCCAGTTGCTCGAGGTCAAAGGCCTGGGCCAATGGCGCTAGCAAAAGGGTCAACACCAGCGCGGCTAAACGTTTCATGCGATTGCCCGTTCAACGGCGGCGACAAACACCTGCGGCGAGGCCAGCTGCATTTCCAGGCTGGCGATTTCCACCGCTACCTGCACCGTGCTGGCGCGGGTCATGCGCTCGCCCGTTACTGCATCGGTAATCAGGTAATTGATCTTCAGGCGGTTCTCCCACTCCACCAAGTCGGCGCGCACCGTCAGGCGCTGACCAAACTTGGCGCCGCGCATATAGCGCAGCTGCATATCAATGATGGGCCAGGCGTAACCGGCGTCGCGCATCTGCGCGTAGTTATGGTCGACTTTGTCCAGCAGGGCGCAGCGCGCCACTTCCAGGTACTTGACGTAGTGGCCGTGCCAGACCACTTCCATCATGTCGACGTCAAAGAACGGCACGAGGACTTCCACCTCGGCCTGGATTACCCCATTACCGCGCATGGGCGTTACCCCGCTTGGTGCGCGCAGCACACCCTACAAGAGCAAATGCGGTCCGGCCGCAGGGTGTGCTGTGCGCACCAGCAATTGGCTTAGGCATACAGGCTCCAGTGGCGGGCGCGGATGCGGGTCAGGCACAGGCGCAGTTCGCGTTCCAGGGCGCGGTCTTCGATCACTGGCGGGAAGTCTTCGGCCAGTTGCTGGTGCATCTGGGCCAAGGGTTGCGGCAGTGCGCGTGCCTCGGCTTCCAGGCCACGCAGGTACACGCCCTGATTGGCGGCGATCAAGGTGGCGGCGGCAACCTGTTCGGTCAGCTCCAGGCTACGCAGGGCGTCGCGGGCGGCGATGGTGCCCATGCTGACTTTGTCTTGGTTATGGCATTCGGTGGAGCGTGAGAACACGCTGGCCGGCATGCTGTTTTTCAGCGCTTCGGCAGTCCAGGCGCTGGCGCCGATCTGCACGGCTTTAAAGCCATGGTTGATCATTGCCGTGTGGGCCGGGGCGCCGGACAGGTTGCTTGGCAGGCCGTGGTTGTAGCGGGTGTCGACCAGCAGGGCGAGCTGGCGGTCGAGCAGGTCGGCGACGTTGGCGACGAGGTTTTTCAGACCGTCCATGGCAAAGGCGATATGCCCGCCGTAGAAGTGCCCACCATGTAAAACACGCTCGGCTTCGGCGTCGATAATCGGGTTGTCATTGGCGCTGTTCAGCTCGATTTCGATGAACTGGCGCAACCAGCCCAGGCTGTCGGCCAATACGCCGAGCACGTGGGGGGCGCAGCGCAGCGAGTAGCGGTCTTGCAGGCGATGCAATGGTGCAGTCGGGGCGTTGATGGCCAAGTCCTGACGGATCCACGCCGCGACCTGGTTTTGCCCGGGGTGCGGTTTGGCGGCGAACAGGCGCTCGTCAAAGTGCTCGGGGTTGCCTTGCAGGGCGACGACGTTGAGCGCGGTGATCCGCGTGGCCAGTTGCAGCAGGTAGTCGGCGCGCGAATAGGCCAGGCACGCTAGGCCGGTCATCACCGCGGTGCCATTCATCAAGGCCAAGGCTTCTTTCGGGCGCAGGGTCAGCGGCTGCCAATCCAGCTCGGCGTGTACGTCGGCGGCGCTACGCACTTCGCCTTTGTAGAGCACGTCACGCACGCCAGTCAGGGTGGCGGCAACGTAGGAAAGCGGGGTGAGGTCGCCACTGGCGCCCACCGAACCTTCTTCCGGAATCAGCGGCAATACATCGTGGTCGAGGAACGCTTGCAGGCGCTCCAGCAACTCCACGCGCACACCGGAAACACCCTGGCACAGCGACTGCAAACGGGCAGCGAGCACGGCGCGGGTTGCCACCGGGTCGAGCAGCTTGCCCAGGCCGCAACCGTGGAAGGTAAACAAGTGCTGCGGTAGGGCTTCCACATGCTCCAACGGCACGGCCACCACGCAGGAGTCGCCATAACCGGTGGTTACGCCATAGATCACGCCTTCTTTGTCTAGCAGCGAGTCGAGGAACTGCGCGCCTTTGGCAATCCGCTGGCGAAAGGCTGCATCGCTTTGCAGGGCGGTGGGGCTGCTCTGTTCGGCCAGGCTGACCACTTGCTCGATGCTAAGCGGTTGGGCGCCGAACACCACGGTGGAGGCGTGCGTGAGTCCAGAAAGGGAAGAAGTTGAACCATTGCGTGGGCGCTTGCAGGCAGTAGTACTGCAGACGCTCAGCGTAACGTTGGGCGTGTTGTTGGATCACCTGTTCGCGGTCACTGCGGCGCCACTCGATGCGCTGCGCAAACGGCTCCAAGGTGACCTGGTAACGGCCGTTGATTTTCAGGCAGAACAGCAAATTGATGGGGCATTGCAGCAACCCGGCGAGCAGCCAGGGGCCTTGCGGCAGGTCGGCCGGCTGGCCAAGAAAATCCACCCGCGCGCGGCGGCCGCCATGCAGCGGCACGCGGTCACCGGCAATCGCCAGCCACTCGCCGCGCTCCAGGCGCTGGCTCAGTTGCAGCATGATTGCCGCATCCAGCTCGCTGACCTGAATCAGGCGCAAATGGGCGGCGCCGGCCTGGTTGAGCAGGCGGTTAAATTGCTCAGCGTGCTTGGTGTGCACCAGCACATTCATCTGCACTTTTTCGCCCAGCTCCGCCAAGGCGCGGCACACCTCAAGGTTGCCCAGGTGTGCGCCCACGAGCATTTGCCCGCGCTGCTCGCGGTGCAATTTGCCGCGCACATCGCTGGCGTCATTCAAGGTGACTTGCTCCAGGCCCAGGCGGCCATTCCACACATCAAGCTTGTCCAGCAAGGTGTCGGCGAAGGCCATAAATTGGCCGAATACGGAGCGGCGTGTGGGCGCCAGTTCTGGGCGGCCGCTCCAGGTGGCCAGGCGTTGTTGGTACTCGTGCACGCTGCGCCGCGCGGTGCCGCCGGCGATGTAAAAGTACAGCACGATGAGGTGCAGCAATGGGCTCAAAATACGCCGGCCGAGGGTGCGCCCCAGCCACGCGGTGAACGCCATCAGCAAATAGCTGCCGCGCTCGTTGTGTTTGGCCCAATGCCCGTTGTTGCTCATCGCCACCACCGTTTGCACAAGATGGCTGGCGAGCGCCAGAGCATGCCGAAGAACAGCTTGGCGTGCATTTTTGAGATCAGCGCGTTGTCCAGAAACACGCGGAAATGCGACAGGCCGTCTTGCGGGTACAGCACCTTTACCGGCAGCCACTGCATGGCCTGATTACGCCAGCTCAGGCGCACCAGAATTTCCACGTCAAAGTCCATGCGCTTGCCGATATCCACCGCGTTTATCAACGCCAATGTGGGCGCCAACGGGTACACCCGAAAGCCGCACATGGAGTCGCGGATCTGCAGCGACAGGCTGTTTATCCACACCCACACATGGGTGAGGTAGCGCGCATATAAACGGCCCTTGGGCACGCTGTGGTCGTATTCGGGGTAGCCGCAAATCAGGGTGTGCGGTTGCGCGCGGGAGAGCTGCAAAAACTGCGGCACATTGCTGAGGTCGTGCTGACCATCGGCGTCCACTTGCAGCGCGTGGCTAAAACCCTGTTTTGCCGCTTCACGTAGCCCGGCCATCACCGCGCCGCCCTTGCCTTGGTTGACGGGCAAGTGCACCACGTAGGTTTCGCCGCTTTCACCGAGCTGATCAATCACTACGGTGCATTCCGGGCTCGACGCATCGTTGACCAATACGCAGGGCAAGCCGGCGGCGCGCAATGCATCGACCACCGCTGGCAAGGCGTGCTCGTGGTTGTACACCGGGATCACTGCGCACGGCTTAAAGGCCTCAGTCATGGGCCACCGTCGCCTGCAACAAAATGCGCCCGGACGAGCACGCCGCCTCGCCATTGCGGTAGCTGAAATACAATTTGCCGCGTTCGGCGTCAAAGCGCAGATTCAGCTGCAAACGGTCGCCGGGGCGGGCCAGTTGCTGGAACTTCAGCACTTCCATGCCGGCAAAGCGTGGCGGCAACTGCATCAAACCGCGAGCCAGGGTTTGCGCCCAATCAACTTGCACCACGCCAGGCAAAATGGGGGTTTTCGGGAAGTGGCCGCTGAAGTGCGCCAGGTCCAACGGCACATCCAACTCCAGGGCCCACTCGCCATCGGTCTGCACTTGGCTAACCACTTCCGGCAGCAAAGTGCGTGGCGCGTAAAGCACCTGTTCCAGCACCGCTTGCGGCAGTTTGCCTTGGGCGTTGAGCGGCAGGTGACGCACCAGACGCCAACGGCGCGGCAGGGCCAAGGCGATGCAGTGCGGGCTCAGGTGCTGGCGCAGGCTATCGGTGACGGTGCGCCGACCTTGATTGCGCAGCGCATGCAGGCCAGCCTCATTAAGGGCGACCAAGGCGCCGAGGTAGGCACGTTTGTCCTGCACCACGCCAAAGCGCGCATCGGCCACCCATGGGTGTTGGGCCAGTGCCTGCTCAAGCATGGGCAGCGAGATACGCTTTTCTTCCAGCTTGACGATTCGGTCCAGGCGCCCGAGCAATTCAAAGCGGCCATCGGCCTGCAGGGTGGCGCCATCGGCGGTCTGCTCGGTGTAGTCAGCAGGTAAATAGGGCGAGCGGATAAACAGCGCGCCCTCGTCATTCAGCCCCAGCTGCACATCGGCGAATGGCTGCCACAGCGAACCGCCCTGACGCCAAGCGATACCGCCGGTTTCCGAACTGCCGAAAATCTCCGTCGGCAGCTGGCCAAGCAACTCGCCCAACTGCGTGGCGGTTTCCATTGGCAGCGCGCCGCCCGAGGAAAATACCCGACGCACGCGGCCCAATGCCTGCCAGTTAAGGTTGTCGCCCATGCGCTTAAGCAGTGCCGGGCTGGCGATCCAGGCGAAGTTGGCCTGTGGCAGGCTCCAGCGTTGCAGGTCTTCCGGGAACGGCTGGGCACGCCGGACAAACACGCGTCCGGCGCACAGCGGCCACAGCACGCGGAACAGCAAACCGTAGATATGTTGCGCCGCCACGCTGCCGATAATCACCGCATCACCCAGCTCGGCGCCCCACAGCCGTTCCAGGGCCGCTACTTCGTTGTGCAGTTGTCGCAGGGTTTTGTCGATCAGCTTGGGCTCGCCGCTGGAGCCAGAGGTGCACAGGGTCAGGCCGAGAAAATCCAGATCCAGCTCGGCGGCTGGCAGCGGCTCAGCGTACAGGCTGGCCAGACTGGCATCGCCGTCCTGTTCACTTATCCACAGCTCGACATGGCTTGCCAGGCGCTGACGGCTTTGCGCTTGCAGATCGGCCGGCAGCAGCACCCGCACGCCAGCACGCCAGGCACCGAGCAGGGCGATGGCCAGCTCGGCGCTGTCTTCCAGATGCACGGCAATGTTGCGTACCCCACGTGCTTGCAGGCCAGCCGCCAGGCTCAGGGCTTGGCTGCTCAGCTCGGTGTGCAGCAGCGCCGGCTCAACGGTAACCACGCGCTGCGGCTGGGCAGTGAGCAGGTGTTGCAGGTCTAACCAGTTCATACATGGCCTCGCACACGTTGGCGCACCAGCCATTCAGCGGCGAACAACATGCCCATCAAAACGTAAGAAATCAGCCCGGTGTACAGCGTCCACCAGCTCAGCGGCGCCCATAGCGTCAGTGCGCTGACCAGCGTCGCATTAAAAATAAAAAAGCCGATCCACACCTTGGTGACAGTGCGAGTGTAGGCAATCGCCACCTCGGGCAGGTCCGGCTCGCGCAGGCGCGCCAGGCGCTCAACCATCGGCGGGCCGTATTTCAGGCTGAGACCAAACAGGCCCAGGCCGAACAGGCTGATCAACGCCGGATACCAACGCAGCAGGGTGGGGCTGTCGGCCAGGCCGAGCAGCACACAGAAAGCCAGGGCGGCGATGGCCATGCCCCGGCCGCCCGGGCGTGCGCCTTGGGCCAGAAAACGCGCCAGCCACAGGCCGCCCAACAGCAAGGCAAAGAAACGTGGCGACAGCTGTTGATGGCCGAAGTACACCGCAAAGGGGTACGCCAGGCCGGCCAGCAACAGCACCAGTCCGATCAGGCGGTTCATGCCCGGCTCATCATGCAAGCCATCAAGCGGCGGGCGCGTTGACCAGGCGGAACACGGCCTCGACCACGTCACCGACGGTACGCACGGCCTTGAAGTCTTCGGCGGCAAGTTTTTTGCCGGTTTTGCGCTTGATATGGTCGATCAGGTCGACCGCGTCGATGCTGTCGATTTCCAGGTCCTGGTACAGGTTGGCGTCGAGGGTGACGCGCTCGGGTTCCAGTTCGAACAGCTCAACAAGCGACTCGCGCAGGGTGCTGAAAATTTCGTCACGGTTTTGCATGGTCGTCTCTCTTACGCGGCTTTCTGTGCAGACACGAACACAGCAAGGCTGGCCACGTTGGCGAAGTGCTTGCGGGTATCTTTGGCGTCGGCGTCAATTTTGATGAATGGCCAGGCCTAGCTCCAAGGCGTCAACCGAGTCCAGGCCCAGGCCTTCACCGAATAGCGCCATGTCGGGGTCAATATCGTCCGGGCTGATGTCTTCCAGGCCCAGGGCTTCGATAATCAGGTTTTTAATTTCCAGCTGCAGATCGCTCATCTTTGGCGAGCTCCTTAATAAAGTGTTGGTGCAGGTATTCATTGAGTTTGCGCGACGCAATGGGCGCCGAGCTGTGAGCGGAAAACTGCTGCGGGTCGATATCCTCGCCAACGCGCATTTCAAAGTGAAAGCGCCGCGCCGGAATGCGGTACCAAGGCTCGGCCTTGGTCAGGGTGGTGGGGGTGACGCTGATCACCACCGGCGTCACCACGCTGGCACCGCGCAGGGCAATGGCCGCCGCGCCACGGTGAAACTCCGGCGCCTGGCCAGGCGTGGTGCGCGTGCCTTCGGGGAAGATCACCAGGGTTTGCCCTTCACGTAAGGCGCCGGACGTTTCGTCGAGCATGTCCATGCTGCCGCTGTTGCTGATGTACTCGGCGGCGCGAATCGGCCCGCGCATGCACGGGTTGTCCCACAGGCTTTGCTTCACCACGCAGTTGGCATCACGGATAAAGGCGATCAGCACCACCACATCAATCAGCGAAGGGTGGTTGGCGATCACCATTTGCCCCGGGCGGCCCAGGCGCTCGATGCCTTGCACTTCAAAGGTCAGCACGCCCGTGCGGTGCATAAACTCGACAAAGGCGCGGAAGGTCCAGCTCACCGTGGCGCGCGCGCGGGTACGGCGCTTGACCGCATCGCCCGGCAGCAGCGACAGCAGCGGAAAAACCACCAGGCGCAAAAACACACCGCCAACACCAAACAGAGTAAAGCTCAAGGCGGTGGCGATCAGACGCCACCAATAGGGCGCGCTGTAACGGCTCAGGCGCTGTTCTGTTGCCAGCTCCATTGTCGATTCCTCCAACGATGCTCCAGGGTGGTTCTGCCGCTGCTTAAAGCGCGAACCAGATTAAGTGCGTGCGGCCACTCTGCGGTGGCTGTATCGGCAGACGTTGCATTTAACGTTGAGCTTTTTTGCAGGTGCAACTGCCAGTCCGTGCCCGGCTTGAGTAACAGCGCCACGGCATAGGGGAATGGCACGTCGGTAATCCATTGGGCGTAGGCGGCCGGCGGGGTGTCTTCTGCAATCACCAACAAGACGGCGGGGGCGCCATCGGCCAGTAGCATCTGCGCCTCCAGCACGGCGTGCTCCAGGCCATCGCCTTCGCCGGCCAGGGCGGTCATTTCGCTTTTATCACCGCGCATGATCGACCACTGACCAATGATGGCGTTGTGTACCGAAAGGCTGAATTGGGTGGGCGACAGCGCTTCTTCAGCGCTGACATCGCTGAGCAGGCCAAACGTGCGTGGGGTTTCGCCGTGGCGCGACATAAACACCAGCGGCAGCGGCGCGCCATGGGCGTCGGCCAGCGGCCAGGCAACGCTGAACGCCATGCGCGCGAGCGGGCTCAAGCGGCGGCGTTGCATAGCCGGGAGAAAATTGACGTCGGGCTGCGAATCACTGACGGCAGGCCGCTCAGACTGCTGGCTCCATGCCTGCCAGTCGCTTTCCAGTTCCAGGCCGGGGGCCCAGGCGCGCCATTGGTCAATAGTGAAAAACATCAGCTAGAGCTCTTGCCTCTGTGGGCGTCCATGTCAACGAGGGCGACTGCGCCTGGGTTCGAGCGATGTCGAGAAGCCAGGTCCATCCGACAGCAACAGCTGTCTTCGCCGTTGGAGTAACTCACAACCGCATAGCGCCATAGCAAAGTGCCGGCATTATCCCGACGTGGCGGGGCTCAGGCAAACATTGGTTACACATGCGGATCGAGGGCGCTATTTTGCCCATGTTCGGCGCAAATATCCGCGCCGCTGGTCACTGTTCAACACTGCACCTCGCTCTGGCTCTGTGCTTTGCATAGAATCCCGGCTATTCGAGGCTCAGGACGAGGTGGGAATATGCGACGTGTAGTGTTCAACCAGAAAGGCGGTGTGGGGAAATCCAGCATTGCCTGCAACCTGGCAGCGGTCAGTGCTCAACAGGGCTACCGCACCTTGCTGATTGACCTGGACTCCCAGGCCAATTCCACGCAGTACCTGACCGGCTTGACCGGCGAAGATATCCCGATGGGTATCGCCGATTTTTTCAAGCAGACCCTCTCTACCGGGCCCTTCGCTAAGAAAGGTCAGGTCGACATCTACGAAACGCCCTTCGATAACCTCCACGTAGTCACCGCCACTCGCGAGCTGGCCGACCTGCAGCCCAAGCTTGAGGCCAAGCACAAGATCAACAAGCTGAAAAAGCTCTTGGATGATCTGGCTGAAGACTACGACCGTATTTACCTGGATACGCCGCCAGCGTTGAACTTCTATACCGTTTCGGCGCTGATCGCGGCGGATCGCGTGTTGATTCCGTTTGATTGCGACAGTTTCTCCCGGCAGGCGCTGTATGGGCTGCTCAGTGAGATTGAGGAATTAAAGGAAGACCACAACGAAGGGCTTGAGGTTGAGGGCATTGTGGTTAACCAGTTCCAGGCGCGCGCCAGCTTGCCGCAGCAGTTGCTGGATGAGTTGATTGCCGAGGGGTTGCCGGTGTTGCCGGTGTATTTGACCAGTTCGGTGAAGATGCGGGAATCGCATCAGGCGTCGATTCCGCTGATTTTTCTGGAGCCGCGACATAAGTTGACGTTGCAGTTTGTGGAACTGCATGACTTGTTGGAGAAGGGCGTTTAGTTCGCGGTTTTGGTATTTCTGCGTTACCACGTGTGGGGCGAGATCTGTTTCGCGCCTTACGCGCGGATCCCACTGTAGGTTGGGTTGAGCCACCGGCGAAGCCCAACATTGCGGTTTCGGATAGGACGATTGGACGGT
>LNAP01000916.1_pt1 | contig 32324 bp, 22 predicted proteins | sample 602601 | NCBI WGS metagenome assembly LNAP01 (sample SAMN02440304, study PRJNA202911) | soil metagenome | biome: Subtropical and temperate rainforests or woodlands; isolation source: soil samples (1 kg each in a 20% v/v slurry with milli Q water) were... ...
TCGCGCATGCGGCCCGCTTCGGCAGCAGACAGCTCGTTGACCTGCATACCCTTGCCCTTCAAGTCGGCCCGCGCCTTGTTGGCGGAACTTGCCGCCGGCGATCGCCGGCGCCGGGTGATCGGTCTTGCGCATTTCCTGGCAAAGGCCGGCTGGAGTTGGGGGCCTTACGTGCTGCGCGCCTTGCAGGCGACCGAGATCGATCAGCGCGCCATTCCCGGCATTGCGGTTTGGGATGATCTCGCGGAGTGGAGCGAGACGGCACCGGAGCCGGCAGCGGATTCCCTGCCGGTCAGCGCCGATGAAGCCCGGCAATATCTGGGCGAGTTGCTGGCCGTGGGCGCAGAGCAGCGACCGCAGCAGATGGATTATGCCACGGCGCTGGTACCGGCTTTCGCACCGCGCCTGGAGCCGGACAGTCCGAATCTGGTGCTGGCCGAGGCGGGTACCGGGGTCGGCAAGACCCTTGGCTATCTGGCTCCTGCCGGGCTTTGGGCGCGCAAGAACAAGGGTCCCGTCTGGATCAGTACATATACCCGCCATTTGCAACATCAGATCGACCAGGAACTTGACCGTCTCTATGCCAATCCCGCTTTGAAAGCGGGCAAGGTCGTCATTCGCAAGGGGCGGGAGAACTATCTCTGCCTACTCAATCTGGCGGAAGCCGCGGGGAACGCCGCGCAGCCCAATCAGGCGATCGCGGCCGGACTGATCGCACGCTGGGCGATGGCGACGCGCGACGGCGATATGGTGGGCGGCGATCTGCCCGGCTGGCTGCCTGATCTGATCGGTGTCGCCCGGACGCACAGTTTGGCGGATCGGCGCGGGGAATGCATTTATGCCGCCTGCCCGCATTACAGCCGTTGCTTCATCGAACGGTCGGTGCGCCGTGCCCGCAAGGCCGAAATCGTCATCGCCAATCATGCGCTGGTGATGATTCAGGCAGCCTTGGGGGCGGATGAGAAGCAATTGCCGACCCGCTATGTCTTCGATGAAGGTCATCACCTCTTCGCTGCCATCGATGGTGCCTTCGCGGCGCATCTGACAGGGCAGGAGACGCTGGATCTACGGCGTTGGCTGCTCGGTTCCGAGGGCGGCCGGTCCAGCCGGGCGCGTGGCCTGAAGCGGCGGATCGAAGATCTGGTGCTTGACGACGCGCCGTCGATCGAGCTTCTGCAACAGATCCTGAACGCCGCCCGCATATTGGCCAGCGAAGGTTGGCATCAGCGCCTGATCGATGGTCACCCCATGGGACCGGCCGAGGCCTATCTGGCTGCCGTGCGGCGGCAGGTTCTCGCGCGGGCCCCCAGCGATGGTGCCGGTTACAGCTTGGAGACATCGACCTTGCCGCTGGATGAGCGTGTCGGGGCGGCGGCAGCCGATCTCGATCATGCCCTGGCGGGGTTGCAGCGGCCGATGCGCGATCTCGCAGGTCGCCTGGCCAAACGCCTGGATGACGATGCCGACACATTGGATACCCCCATGCGGTTGCGGATCGAAGCCCTGTCGCGGGGCTTGGCGCGGCGTGCCGAGATGGAAATTGGAGCCTGGCGGGCGATGCTGAAATCCCTCACCGGCGAGCAGCCCGATGATTTCGTCGACTGGTTCGCCCTTGACCGCAGCGACGGAAGGGAACTGGATGTCGGGCATTACCGCCACTGGCTGGATCCGACCAAGCCCTTTGCCGAGGTCGTCGCCAAGCCGGCCCATGGCATCGTCGTCACCTCGGCGACCCTGACCGATGGTAGTGGCACGGCCGAAGCCTGGGCCGCTGCGGAATTGCGCACTGGTGCTGCGCATCTGCCGCTGCCGGCGATTCGCGCCCGCGTCGCATCGCCCTTCGACTATGCGACGCAGACCAGGGTCTTCATCGTCACCGATATCAGTCGCAACGATATGGATCAGATCGCCGCCGCCTATCGCAGCCTGTTCTTGGCGGCGGGCGGTGGCGGGCTGGGGCTTTTCACGGCGATCGCGCGTTTGCGCGAGGTCCATCGCCGTATTGCGCCGGCGCTGGAACAAGCGGGCATCGATCTTCTTGCGCAGCATGTCGATGCCATGGAAACAGCCACGCTGATCGACATCTTTCGTGGCGAAGTCGATGCCTGCCTATTGGGCACCGATGCGGTACGAGACGGCGTCGACGTGCCCGGCCGCGCCTTGCGGTTGATCGTTTTCGACCGCGTGCCCTGGCCTCGGCCGGATTTGTTGCACAAGGCCCGGAAGGCGACCTTCGGCGGCACGGTCTATGACGATCAGCTGACCCGCCTGAAGCTTAAACAGGCTTTTGGCCGTCTGGTCCGGCGCGCCGACGATCATGGCGTCTTTGTGCTGCTGGATAAGGCCATGCCGTCGCGCCTGCTGACTGCCTTTCCTGACGGCGTGACGGTGGAACGCCTCGGTTTGGCCGAGGTCATTCGCCGGACGGCCGAATTTCTTAATCCGGCTGCCATCAACCTTTCTTGAACATCTTGGCCGCAGGTCGGAATTCGGTGTGAAAGGCTTGAGTTTCCCCCCGATCCGGCTAGATTGACGGCCGATTTCTTCCCGTAAACTTAAAGAACGGACCGGAGTACGCCATGCTCAATCACCATGCCGCGCTCATCTACACGATGGTGTTGATGTCGGCAGCGGATCGCGAAATGTCGGATGCGGAAACGGTATCGATCAGCGACATGATCGGGCATCTGCCGGTCTTCCGCGATTATGATCGCAGTAAAATCGGCAAGACCTCCCTGGCCTGCGTCGATCTGCTGCAGTCGAATGACGGCCTCGATAAGGTCCTCAGCGAGATCAAGGCCGGATTGCCGGCGAAGTTGCGCGAGACGGCCTATGCGCTTGCCTGCGATGTCGCAGCGGCGGATGGCAAGGTAACCCAGGAAGAGGCCCGGCTCCTCGAGTTGATCCGTGACGGGTTGGATGTCGGCAGATTGCCCGCCGCCGCCATCGAGCGCGGCGCCCGCGCCCGCCACGCAACACTCTAGCGCATGACGACACAGGTGCCGCCCTCGCGGCGAATGCTGTCCGTTATACCAATCGTCCCAAAGATCCCAGCCGGCAGCGTCCAAAGCTTTGGCGCCTCGATCAGCGCTGCCGGTAGCCTGTTCTCGTGAAACAGGCGATTTCTGAACCGTTCCCGAGGCCGGTTCAGACAGTCCTTATTGCGACGCCCAGACGATGCGCGCCATCCACTGCACCTGGTCCGCGGCGACGAATTGCCCGGCTGTCGGCGGCGTGCCGTTTTCCTTGCCCAAAGGCTCCAGATAGAGGCCGTCCGTGTCGCGACGTCCAAGACGCCGGACCTGTACGCCGGCCCCTGCGGTCCCCAGCAAGACCCGGTCGCCACGGCGAATTTCTGCCGTCGGCGACACCACGACGACGTCACCATCGCGATAAACCGGATCGAAGTCATGCCCGTTGATTTCGATTGCAAAGGCATCCGGATCGGTGGCCAGCGAGGCCGAAATGCGACCCCAGGCGGAACCTTGGGGGCGGCCATTGGCATCGAAACAGTCACCGTCGGCGACACGACTGAAAGCGACGACCGGCAAGGCGCGCGGCGTCGCGCCGGCGGCATTCGTCTTGGCGATGATCCGGCCGCCGATTGGCTGGTCGAAACCACTGCCCGGGGCACCAGTCAATGTCACGAAGCCGCTGAAGCTCTCACCGGTAACGGCCAGAACCTTCGACAGGGATTCAGTGCTCGGCCAGCGTGGGCGTCCTTCCCGGGTGATCCGCTTGCTCGGATTGAAGGCGGTGGGATCCAACCCGGCCCGGCGGGCAAGGCCGGAGGGCGAGAGGCCGTATTTTGCAGCCAATCGATCAATGCCACGCCACACATCCACGTGTTGCAACATGGTCATATCTCCTTCTGTTCCCGTTTCCTGCAACGGAGTGATGGGCTACCCTTCATAGGTCGGCCCTGCGAATACCTCCAACGCATCAAATCCTATGCCAGATTGTTCCCATCCTAGGATCATTTGGAAAACTCATCTTTGCAATGATTTGGCGGCTTCTTTGAAATTTTGTGGTAGTTGAGGGTAATAATTTGTGCAAATTGCAAATTTAAGATTCGCAATTTGCACAAATATTTTTGCAAATTGCGAATAAGCTCAAATCACCTCATTGGCGGGAAGCAGCCTTCCTGATATAGGCAGGTCCTTCAATTCGGACGCCAGCTTGGATGCCAGCTGCGCCGCGAGAACAGGGACCTAAGTTGCAGCAGCGCTCAAAGACGCAACCCACCGCCATCAGCCTATCGGATAGTTGGTACAGGATCGCCGGGCCGGCCTTGCGTTGCCTGCCGGCCGAGACGGCACATCGATGCGCCATCCGGGCGCTGGCCTGGGGCTGTCTGCCAGGATGGGCCTCCGGCACCGATCCAGCCTCACAGGAGCCTTTGCGGCAGCGCCTCTGGGGCCTGGATTTTTCCAATCCGGTCGGGTTGGCCGCGGGATTCGACAAGGACGCGGAGGTTTGGCCTCATATCCTGCGTCTCGGTTTCGGCTTTGCCGAAGTCGGCAGCGTCACGCCGCTGCCACAATCGGGCAATCCACGGCCTAGATTGTTCAGGCTGCCCGCCGCACAAGGCGTTATCAACCGGATGGGGTTCAACAATGCAGGCACCGCGGCAATGGCCCGGCGCCTGGCAGGCCGCAGCCGGGTGCCCGGTGGACAGCAGGGCATCCTCGGAATCAATCTCGGCAAGAACAAGCAGACGGAAGATGCGGCTGCGGATTATGAAATCGGCATCCGGCAATTGGCGGCGGCGGCGGATTATCTGGTGATCAATGTCTCTTCGCCCAATACGCCCGGCTTGCGGGCGCTGCAAGGACGCGCACCGCTCGAGCAGTTGATTCATCGGGCATGTGCCGCGTTGCTGGCAACGGTGCCGGTCAACCCGCCGCCGCTCCTCCTGAAGATCGCTCCCGATCTCACGCCCGAAGATCTGGCAGATATTGCGGCCGTCGCCCTGGCCGGCGGTCTGGATGGCTTGATCGTCAGCAACACGACCATCACGCGTCCAGTGGGATTAGATGCCGACCTGGCAAATGAAGCCGGCGGCCTCAGTGGAAAGCCGCTCTTCTCGCTATCGACGGAGATTCTGCGCCGGATGTACCGTCTCACCGAAGGCAAGCTGCCGATCATCGGCGTGGGGGGGATCGCCAGCGGTGCGGATGCCTATGCCAAGATCCGTGCCGGCGCCTCACTTGTCCAGCTCTACACGGCCTTGATCTATCTGGGGCCGGGACTGATCCGCCAGATCAATCGCGACCTGCTGCGCTTGCTTGATGCCGACGGTTTCCCCAATATCGCCGCGGCGGTAGGTGCTGACCACCGCACCGGCTGACACATGAGCAAGACATCGTGGAGCACCTTCTGCGGCAACCTGATAATGATCTGCCTTAATCCAGTCTTAACCGTAAGACGCTAAGCAGGACAGACGATGCGACGCTGGCTCCACGTCCCGATCTTCTGTCTCTATGCGCTCGCTGCCTTGGCGATCGCGTTCTTTCTGCCGCATCGGATTTCCAGCATTTCTGCCGAGTTCGCCTGGATCGCGGGCGGCTTTGTCTTCACGCTCGGCATGCTGCTTCATCTGGCGGCGGCGCATCGGACGACGGTCACGGCGCAGCGTCGGCTGCAATCGGTTTTGGAAGAAGTCGCCGGCCGGCTGGCGGCCGAGCAACAACGTCTGGCGCTTGCCGTGGAACGGCTGGACGGCTCGTTGGCGGCGATTGAAGGCCAGGCCGCGCCCGATGTCGGCAATGTCGTCGCCGAAGTAAAGGTTCTGCAATCACTGGTCGAACGGCTCTATTCCGCGCGTGCTGTGACCAGCCCCTCGGCTGCCGCCCGGCCTGATGCTAGGAACGAGGCACCGAAAACCAGCAAGCGAGGCACGCCCACGCCTATCCCGGCGGTGTCTGCTCCCCGCTCCGGCGAATCGCCACGGCGCGAGACGCCGGAAACCGTTTCAAGCAAACCGCCCCCGCCGGCATCGGGCGATGGCAATGGCGGCAACAGCCTGCCCATGCCGCCGATCGCCGAGGGTCTGGATGAACGCACCATCCTGGACCTGGTCCGTGACGGGCTGCGCGAGAATGGTGTCGAACTGGCCTTGCAGCCGATCGTCAGCCTGCCGCAGCGCAAGCGGCGCTACTTCGAATGTTCCTCGCCCATTCGCGTCGGCAGCGACCGCGTCCTGGTGCCGGAGCAATATATCGATATCGCCGAGCGTCATGGCCTGATCACGGCGATCGACAATCTAATGCTGTTTCGCTGCATCCAGATGCTACGCCGCTTGCGCCGGTCGAATACCACGACCGGCTTCTTCCTGAACATCTCGCATCACACGCTGGCGGATCGCGATTTCTTCCAGCAATTCATCAATCTGATGTCGCAGCATGTCGAACTCGCCCCCAACCTGATCTTCGAATTCTCGCAGCGTGCCATCGAAAGCGCGGATCAGGCCTTGTGGACCGATCTCGGCCGCTTGGCGCAAATGGGTTTCCGCTTTTCCATCGATCAGGTCTACAGCCTGGATATCGACGTCGCCGATCTATCCAGCCGGCATTTCCGCTTTCTGAAATTGGAAGCGGACCGCCTGTTGGAGGCCGTTCTGGCCGGACAGATGGGGGATGATCCCAGTGCCTTGAAACGCATCCTCGATTCCTATGCCATCGATCTCATCGTGGAGCGGATCGAGGGCGAAGGCATGCTGCGTGAATTGCTGGATTTGCATCTCGATTTCGGGCAAGGCAATTTGTTCGGCGAGCCGCGCCTCGTGCGCAGCGAAATGGCTAGCGCGCTGACGTGATCCGTCCACCTCATGTGACCAACTCGCCGGCATGGTGTCGTGATGGCGCAGCCGTTACATGACAATGTCGGCGGAATAGTCCATACCGAAACCGCAACCAGAACTTTGCCCGGATCGACCATCACCATGCCCGATCAACCCATCTTCTGCCGTGGCGTTCGAGAGATCGTCGATCGGATCGATTGCGTCATTCTCGATCTGTGGGGCTGCATGCATGACGGGGTAACCTGTTATCCGGCGGCAATGGATTGCCTGAGGCACCTGCGGGGCGCCGGCAAGCGGGTCGCCATCGTCTCCAATGCGCCGCGTCGTATCGCCGAGGTTGCCAAGCGCATTGCCGAAATGGGTATTACGCCCGACCTCTATGACGGGCTCTATTCGTCCGGCGAGGAAACCTGGCGGCAATTACATGATCGCGCGATTCCCGAAATTCGCCATATCGGGCGCGTCGCTTACCCGATCATGTCCGCCAAGGATCAGGGATTATTGGCGGGCCTCAATCTGGATATCACGGATGATATCAGCCGTGCAGGGTTCCTGCTGGCGATCGGGGTCGAGGGTCCGCAGGACCGCGTCGAACAATTCGATGACCTCCTGCGCCGTGCCGCCTGGGACGGGTTGCCATTGCTCTGCGCCAATCCCGATCTGATGGTGCATCGCGGCGGCGTGGCTGAAATCTGCGCCGGTGCCATCGCACATCGCTATGAGGAACTTGGCGGAACGGTGATCTATAATGGCAAACCGTATCCCGGCATCTATCGCCGCTGCCTGGCCGAGATGCAGGTCGACGATCCATCCCGCGTGATGGGGGTCGGCGATTCCTGCCGCACCGATATTGCCGGCGCCATGGGCATTGGCGCCAAATCATTGTTCCTGGGGGGCGGCATTCATCGGGATGACGTTCTGCGGGACGGCGGGATCGACCCGCATCTGACGATCGAGATGATGCGTAAGTATCAGGTGATGGCGACTTACGCGATGGCTGCCCTCGCCTGGTAGGGCGGATCTCTGAAGGTTGGGCCAATGGCGGAGATGCAAAGTCGAAGCTGGAACTGGGAGCTCGATCATCCGCCTGCTGTCGTCTGGGGGCTGATGGCGGATACCGCTCGGCTCAATGAGGCCAGCGGGCTGCCCTTGCACAAAATCACCGAAATAGCGCAGCCTGACGGCTCGGTTCTGACCACCGGCGAGGCCAAGATCGGTTGGGTCGATCTGAAGTGGCGCGAGATCCCGGTCAATTGGGTCGCCGATCAGTGGTTCGAGCATAATCGTGTCTTCGAGCGCGGACCGCTGCAGTTTCTCGGCGCGGATCTTCGCCTGGCGCCGACCGAGCGCGGCACCAGCCTGACCTACCGTGTTCGTGCCACCCCGGCCAATTGGCTGGGCAGATTGCTGCTGGCGACCGGCTTCTTTCGCTCGGCCGAGCGCAGCTATGCCAGAATGGTGGCTTCGGCCAATAGCTATGCAAAAGGCGGCGCAGGGGGCAGCCAGGACAAGATCTTTCCCTATGAGGCGCCGCCGGTTTCGCCGACCCTGCGCAGCCGCGTCGAGCAAATCGTCGCCGAGATCGAGGCCACGCCGAACGGCCATGGTCTGGCGCGGCGTCTTGCCGATCACATATTGACGGCGCAGGAAGTCGATCTCCGGCACATCCGCCCGCTGGCTCTGGCGAGGCATTGGAATAGCTCGCCGCTGGAGGCGATCGAGCTTTGCCTCCAGGCGGTGCGCAGCGGCCTGCTGGAACTGCACTGGGACCTGCTCTGTCCGGGATGTCGCGGCGCCAAGGCCTGGTCGGGGACGCTCGATCGCCTGCCGACCGGCGCCCATTGCCCCTCCTGCAATATCGATTACGACCGCGATTTTTCACGCAATGTTGAGGCCAGCTTTCGCCCCGCGGCGGGGATTCGGATGCTGGAAGAAGGGGAATATTGCATGTGGGGGCCGGTTTCTGTCCCCCATGTCAAACTCCAGATCGCCTTGGCGCCGGGCGAAAGCCGCGACATCGCGGCCGATTTTTCGCCGGGACCTTATCGGTTGCGCAGCCTTGAAGCCGGTCCGGCCGTTGAAATCGACTGGCCGGGTGACGATCTTGCGGCAGGCACCGGCTTTCCCAAGGTGGTCTTTACCGGCGACGCCGTGCAGATACAGGCGGCGGATACGCTGCCGCCCGGTCTTATATCTTTGGAAAATCGCACAAGCCGACAACTGACGGCGATCATCGAGGACCGGCGATGGATTGCCGATGCCTTGACCGCCGATCGTGTCACGGCCCTGCAAGCCTTCCGCGATCTCTTTGCAGACGACGTTCTGCGTCCCGGCGACGATGTCGCGGTGGGGCATATCGCGCTGCTCTTCACCGATCTCAAGGGCTCGACAGCGCTTTACCGCCGTATCGGCGATGCCGCGGCCTATCGCCTGGTGCGCAATCACTTCGCTTTCCTGACCGCGATCATCCGTACCCATGAGGGAACGGTGATCAAGACGATCGGTGATGCCGTCATGGCGGCCTTTATCGATAGCGGGCAAGCGGTCAGAGCGGCCCTCGCCATTCAGCAGCGGGTAGCGGCCTTCAATCAGGAAAACCAGTTGAGCGATGGCTTGGTGATCAAGCTTGGGATCCATGCCGGTCCCACCATTGCCGTTACCTCGAATGACCGGCTCGATTACTTCGGATCGGCTGTGAACATGGCTGCGCGGTTACAAGGCCAGTCGGTCGGCGGCGACCTGGTACTCTCGGAGGTCGTGGCGGCGGATCCGTCCGTCGCTGCGTTGTTGAGCGACTTGCCGCTTGTGCATGACCAAGCGGCGCTGAAAGGGTTCGAGCAGCCGCAACCCTTTATCCGGGTACGGCCTTGAGAGGCATTACCCGGCCGGATGTATAATCCCGGTCATTTCGGTGAGTTGCCTAGCCATTAATTACAATTTTAAAGGCACTTACATCGTAAACTACACATCATTTTGATGGCAGAAAAGATGCGGGTCGGCTATGTAACGGTTTTTAAAGGGCGAACCGGCCAAGCTATCGAGAGAACTGGATTCGAGCCCAAGCACCATCATCGTGAATGCCATGAAGGGGTGGAGTTGAATCGTGCGGCCCGATCATGCCAGCGGGGAAGCAGCTACCGACGTTTGCGATCAGCGCTACGCGGATTTATGCCGGCGCGCGGCCGGATCGAATGTCAATGAAACTACCCTCCTTGCCACCGACTATCTGAATCATATCAACGAAATCGTCATGCTGCTGGAACTCATTCCAGATGCACCTGAATGCCTTGAGGATTGCAAGGCTTGGCAGCCCCTGACGTATCAGGATCATTTCGTCCAGAGCGGCATAGCCGATCGGGATCTGGCGATCGAGGCCTATGACCACGTCCCGGCGCGGTTCCGGCTGCCTTTTGACAGGTTGGTGACGGAAATGAATCGCCTGGTCGGTATCTCGATTGCGCGTTTGGAGCGGACGCTGGAATCCGGGAATGACGATATGACGCGACAGGTGGCGACCCGTGCCTCGCGCAATCTGCAGGATCTGATCGGCCAAGCCGGCGCCGTCATTCATGGCGAAACGGCGGTCATCGGGCAGGACCAGATTGATGCTTTGATGGAACTCGACTGATTGGCCGTCTGACGACCGGTGGCGCTTCAGAGTCGGAGGTCGGAAGGTTCGATTCCGCGCATGCGATGGCTCGCCAGTTCCGGGACATCATTTAGACTGCTGATTTAGGTCCTAGGATGTGACATAAAACCGGATGCAGCATGACCTGTCATGGCAGCGTCGTCGATATCGGTTCGGATTGTCGCCGATCCGGGTGCAGCGCTTCTGTCGAATGCCGTCATATCGGAAGATATCCGGCCCGCGCCTGAACGATGGAATGCCGGCCATGCGCGATGACCAGGACTTTCCGGTATCTGAAAAGCAGGTCACGAGACGAGGTAAGCTGCGTTACGCGTCCCCGGCGATTTCTGGACGAGGCCGTAACTCCTTGTCTATAGTCCGCACAATGCTGCGCCGCAGAAGCGCGGTGTCAGGCATTTGGCCGGGTCATTGGCAGATCATGGGAGGGGGGCTTGGTTGATTTTCCGAAGGTTCCGATGGGCGACTGGCGCAAGCTGGCAGCGAAGGAGCTCAAGGCCGCCGATCCTGACAGCCTGATTTGGCAGACGCCGGAGGGTATTGCGGTCCGGCCGCTTTATACGGCGGACGACCTGGAGAAGCTGGAAGTCCTCGGCACCTTGCCCGGCCTGCCGCCTTATGTGCGCGGCCCGCGTGCCACCATGTATGCCAACCGGCCCTGGACCATCCGGCAATATGCCGGATTCTCGACCGCGGAAGACTCAAACGCCTTCTATCGGGAAAATCTGCGCCGCGGTCAGATGGGGCTCAGCGTCGCTTTCGATCTCGCCACGCATCGCGGCTACGATTCCGATCATCCCCGGGTGGTGGGCGATGTCGGCAAGGCCGGCGTGGCGATCGATTCGGTCGAGGATATGAAGATCCTGTTCGACGGCATTCCGCTCGACAAGATGTCGGTCAGCATGACCATGAACGGCGCCGTCCTGCCGGTCCTGGCCGGCTTCATCGTGGCCGGTGAGGAACAGGGCTTTCGTCCGGATCAGCTCTCGGGAACGATCCAGAACGACATCCTGAAAGAGTTCATGGTGCGCAACACCTATATCTATCCGCCGGCGCCCAGCATGCGCATCGTCGCCGACATCATCGAATACACTGCGAAGCATATGCCGAAGTTCAATTCGATCTCGATTTCCGGCTATCACATGCAGGAGGCCGGCGCGACGGCGGTGCAGGAGCTGGCCTTCACGCTGGCAGATGGCCTCGAATATGTGCGTGCGGCCCTGTCCAAGGGGCTGCAGGTGGATGCCTTTGCGCCGCGCCTCAGCTTCTTCTTCGCGATCGGCATGAACTTCTTCATGGAAATCGCCAAGCTCCGGGCGGCGCGCTATCTCTGGGCCAAGCTGATGCGGCAATTCGACCCCAAGGATATGCAGTCGCTGGCCCTGCGGACCCATTGCCAGACCTCCGGAGTCAGCCTGACCGAGCAGGATCCTTATAACAACGTGATCCGCACCACCATCGAAGCGATGGCGGCGGTTCTGGGCGGCACGCAATCGCTCCATACCAATGCGCTGGATGAGGCGATGGCGCTGCCGACGCCGTTTTCGGCGGCCATCGCCCGCAACACCCAACTGGTGATCCAGGAGGAAAGCGGTATCCCCCATGTGATCGACCCTCTGGGCGGCAGCTACTATGTGGAAAGCCTGACCGACAGCCTGGTCAAGGAAGCCGAGAAGCTGATCGCCGAGGTGGAAGCCTTGGGCGGCATGACCAAAGCGGTCGAAAGCGGCATGCCGAAGCTGAAAATCGAAGAGGCCGCGGCACGTCGGCAGGCGCGGGTCGATCGCGGCGAGGATGTCATCGTGGGGGTCAACAAGTATCAATCCGACCAGCAGGCCGAGATCGACGTGCTCGATATCGACAACACCAAGGTGCGCGAACAGCAGATCGATCGCCTGCGGAAAATCAAGGCAACGCGGGATACGGCGAAAGTCGACGCCGCCCTGGCTGCGCTGACCGAGGCGGCGCGGAACAAGACGGGCAATCTGCTGGAACTCAGTGTCGCAGCCATGCGGGTGCGCGCCACCGTCGGCGAGGTGTCGAGCGCCTTGGAAAAAGTCTTTTCCCGTCACAAGGCGGAAATCCGCTCGATCGCCGGTGTCTATGGCGCTGCCTATCGCGATGATCCGGAGTTCCGGCAAATTCAGGGGAAAATCCAGGAATTCGCCGATGCCGAGGGCCGGCGGCCCCGGCTCCTGGTGGTGAAGCTGGGCCAGGATGGCCATGACCGCGGTGCCAAGATCATTGCGACGGCCTTCGCCGATCTCGGTTTCGACGTCGATATCGGGCCGCTCTTCCAGACGCCGGAAGAAGCGGCACGTCAGGCGATCGAGAACGATGTTCACGTGATCGGGGTCAGCAGCCAGGCGGCCGGCCACAAGACCTTGGTGCCGCAGCTCATCGACGCGCTCAAGGCCGAGGGAGCGGCAGATATCCTCGTGGTCTGCGGCGGCGTTATCCCGGCACAGGATTACGATTACCTGAAAAAGGCGGGGGTCGCCGCCATCTTCGGGCCGGGTACGAATATTCCGAAAGCAGCCGCAGATATCCTGGCGCTCGTGCACCGCGCCCATAAAGCCGCCTGACGGAGCGCCCAACATGGCTGACAGCAAGCCCGTCTCTACCCGACGCGCTTATCCCTGGCTCGCGGTCCTGGCCGTGCTGCTTTCGATCGCCTGGCTGATTGCCAGCCTCCAATATCTCGATGCGGCAATGGGGCTCAATAACCTGCATGAATTGCTGCCCCATGAGATCGGCGCCCTCGTCACGGCGATCGTTCTGCCATTGCTGGTCCTGTGGCTGCTGGTCTTTTCCTTCGTGCGCCGCCGGGACCTGGCGCTGCATACGAAGGAATTGCAGGCGCAGCTGCAGCAGCTGACCTATCCGGCGGAATCCGGCGAGGTGCGCATCGCCGCCATCGCCGATTCGTTGCGGCAGCAGACGGTCGATCTGATGACGGCAACCGATGCGGCGAATGATGTCCTCGCCAGTATCCGTCACGCTTTCCGCAGCCAGGCCGGCGATCTTGAAGACGTGGCGCGCACCAGCGGCGAAGCACAGGCGCGGATCGAGGCCAGCCTGAGCGCGCAACGCCAGACGCTGGTCGAGATGACGACCGCGACAGAGGCGCAGCGCAAGCAGCTCGATACGATCAGCGCCGACCAGACAGCATCCCTGGAAAAACTGGCGGGGGAGGGCGTCGACCGTCTTGCTAGGATTCTGGACGAAAAGCGGGGCGCGATTGAGCAGGTCATCGATCGTGTGGTCGATCACGGCTCGACGGTTCACAATGCGATCGAGACCGAAGCCGCTCGCCTGACCGACCTCGCCGACCATGCCGCCGCCCGCCTGGGCGATGAGATCGACCAGCTGACCCGCCGATTGGAAGAAGCGGCCGAGCGCGCCGCCAAAAGCGAGCGGCAGCTGCAGGAACATGTCACAGCTCAGACATCGAGCCTGGAAGCGGCCAGCACGACGGCCGGCGAGAAGTTCACCGTGCTGATGGCCGATCTGATGACCGGTCTTGCCCGTTCCGGCGATTCCGCCGGGCGTCTCGCAGAAGAGATGATGGCGCGCCTGGCATCTGCGCTGGAGCGTAATCGCGGTCAGGCGGCCGAGCAGGTTCAAGCCGTCAATGACAAGCTCGAAGCACAGATCGGCGCAATCGCCGAAGCCAGGCGCGGCAGCGAGACGGCACAGGGCAGCCTGGTCGCTTCGCTCGATCGCCAGATGACTCTGCTGCAAAACAGTTTGACCGAAGCCGGCAAACGGATAGCGAGCATTGCCGAAGGAGAACAGGCAGCCCTGGAACGCGCCGCCAGTTCGGCCGAGAGCCGGCATCGCGACCTGGAACTGGCGATCGGCGGGCATCTGGCCGGTCTTGCGCAGGCCATCGAAGGCCATCAGGGTGCCCTTGCCGAAAAGACGGCGCAAGAAGCAGAGCGCCTGGCGGCGATCCTGGCGGATATGCGGGAACAGCAACACGCCTTTACGGCGGCGCTGGATCAGCACCGAGCCGATCTGAGTGCGGCAGCGGATGACGCGGCTCAACGTCTCGCGGCTTCGCTGCGCCGCCATCAGGAAGTGGCCTTTGCCAGTTCCAGCGCGACCATCGCGGAGGTTACGCGCAAGACCGGCGAGGTCCAGCGCAGCCTGCGCGAACAAGGCGATGCGATCGTCGCGACCGCGCGCCATGTCGCCCAAGAACTGATGGCCGATCTGGGCCGCCTTGGGGAGCAAATCGAGAAGACCGGCGCGCAAACCTCCACCGACAATGCGGCGCTTGAGAAACTCGCCGCGTCGCAAGCCGAGCGGCTGGGCAATGCGGCCCAGACGGCTGCCGTGCAATTCCGCGACGCGCTCGACCGTCTGGCGCGCGACGTTGCCGCCACTGCGGAAAATGCCGCCACGACGATCGGCGGCCACAGCCATGATCTGTCCGGGACGCTGGAACGCCAGCGCCATGCCCTGGAGGAAACCGCTCGCGAGACGATCAATCAGCTCGGCAACCGGATGCAGGATCTCGGCAAGGAAATCGACAAGGTGGCGGGGTCGGTCGGCGAGCAGACCGGCCGCTTGGTTGAACTGGTCGATAATCAGGGCCAGCGTCTGGGGTTGGCGGCCGACGCCTCCGCGCAGCGCTTCAAGACTCATGTCGACAGCCAGCACACGCTGTTGACGGATCTGTCGGCCCTGGCCGAACGTAAGAATAACGAGCTTGTCCAACTATTGGACCGGCAGGCGATGATCCTGGAAGCCGCCGCCAATCGCGGCGCCGGCCGGTTCTCGGCCCTGCTGGCAGAGGAACGCCAACGCCTGACCGAGGCCATCGTCGCCGCGGAAACCCGTAACGCCGAGCTGATGGCCCTGGTCGATGCCCAAAGCGACCGTCTCGGCGCCACCGCCGATCAAGCCGGGCAGCGTTTTGCCGATCATCTCAAAGCGCATGAGCAGCAGCTGGCCGAAATCAGCACGACGGCGGAGGCGCGTCAGGTGGCGCTGGCGAAACTGGTCGACGAGCATGGTCGTCGCCTCGACTCTGTCGCCGACGAGGCGGGGCAGCGTTTTGCCGATCATCTCAAGGCACACGAGCAGCAGCTGGTCGAAATCGGCATGACGGCGGAAGCGCGTCAGGCAGTGCTGGCGAAACTGGTCGACGAGCATGGCCGCCGCCTCGTCTCCGTCGCCGACGAGGCGGGGCAGCGTTTCGCCGGTCATCTCAAGGCACACGAGCAGCAGCTGGTCGAGATCGGCGTGACGGCGGAGGCGCGCCAGGAGGCGCTGGCGAAACTGGTCGACGAGCATGGCCGCCGCCTCGACTCCGTCGCCGACGAAGCCGGGCAGCGCTTTGCCGGCCGTCTCAAGGCACACGAGCAGCAGCTGGTCGAGATTGGCATGACGGCGGAGGCGCGCCAGGCCGCTTTGGCGAAACTGGTCGATGATCATGGCCGTCGTCTTGACTCTGTCGCCGATGACGCCGGTCAGCGTTTTGCCGGCCATCTCAAGGCGCATGAGCAGCAGCTGGTCAAGATCAGCACGACGGCGGAGACGCGTCAGGCCGAGCTGGCGAAACTGGTCGATGATCATGGCCGCCGCCTCGACTCTGTCGCCGAGCAGGCCGGAGAGCGGTTTGCCGGTCATTTGCAATCCCACGAACAGCACCTGGCGGAGCTTTCCGCGGCTGCGGACCGGCGCAGTGCCGAATTGGCCACACTGGTCGACGGACAGGGACAGCGGCTCGGTAATGCCGCCGACGAGGCCGGGCAACGTTTTGCCGATCATCTCACGACTCATGAGCAGCGTTTGGCTGAGATCAGCGCCTCGGCAGATCTCCGCCACCAGCAGCTGGCCGAAACCCTGAATGCGCAGGCGACCAGACTGGGCCAGTTCCTGACGACCTCGACCGACCGCTTCGCCACCAGCGTGTCACAGCAAGGGCAGATTCTGGAAAATGCCCGCGATGCTGCGTCTTCCAGCCTGCAAGAACAGATCGCCCGGCATATCGCCGCCCAGAACGAGGCCATCGATGGGCTGGAGCGACGGACTGATGATATGCGGACATTGTTGCAAGGCCAAAGCGAGCGGCTTGGGGACGTGGCAACAGAGGCGGCCGAAGGCTTCAAGAGGTTGCTGCGGCAGCAAGCCGACGAGTTCCTGAATGCTGCCGATAGCGTCGCCAATAAGACCACGGTTCTGACGGCTGCAACGATTGAACAGCGCGATGCTTTGATCAAGGCGGCGGAGGAAGCTGCCGGCTTTTTCGAAACCGCCTTGCGGGCCCATGCGCGTGAGATCGCTGCGGCGACGGCTGCGGCCGTTCAGCAGACGGAAGGGCTGTCGACCGCCGCGCGGATTCAGGCCGAGCAGATGGCGGCGACCCTGAAGGCCGGCGCCGCGCAAATCGATGAGGTCGGCCGCAACCAGAACGCCATGTTGCAGGCGAGCGGCGAAACCGCGGCGAAAATGCTGCGCCAGAATTTACAGGCCGAGAACAGTCGGATCGAAGCCCTGTTCAACGGAATCGTCGAACAGGGCCGTCATTTGGTGGCCGCCGCCGACGGGCAGGCAAGTAGTTTAAACAAGGCCGCCGCCCAGGCAACCGAGGTGGCGACCACCATGCGCGACACGCTGGCACAGCAGGCGAAGGCAACCAATCTGGCAGGCCTTGAGATCAGCGAGCGGGCTGCGGAGGCTGGACGCCAGCTTCACGCACATGCGGAAGATCTGGCTTTGGCCGTGCAATCCGTCATGTCGAAGCATGCGGCAGGCATCAAGGCAGCCAGCGCAGCCGCGGCGGATCAGGCGACCGGGCTGGCGCAATCGCTGATGCGTCAACATGAGGACCTGAAAGTTGCCATGGGTCAGACGGCCGAGGCCACGGACACCATTCGTCAGTCCCTGCGCGGGCAGATCCAGGATCTCAGCGACGTCACGGAAAAGGTGACGCAGCAGGCACAGGCAATCGGGACGGTCTTCCAGACCGAAGCGGCGGCGCTTAGTGAAGCCGCGACCAAGGCGACCGGCGGTGCCGGCGAATTGCAGGAATCGTTGCGCCACCATCTCGCGGTCCTGGATGAAGCATCGCGCCTGGCCATGGAGAAGGCGACGACTGCCCGCCAGAACATCGAGCAGCAATGCGCTGTCCTGCGAACCGCGCTGGATGACAGTCAGCAGCGTGGCGCCAGTTTGGGCGCACTTTATCAGTCGCACGCACAGCGCCTGACCGAAGCCGGCGATCTCGCGCGCCAAAAATTGGATCAGGTCGGCGCGACCTTGCAGAATCGGGCCGAGACCCTGCTGACGGTGGTCGATCACACGGTGGCGCGGCAGGAGGATGTTCATCGCGCCCTGGCTGACCGTGTGGTCGCCATCGGGGAGGCCGGCAAGGCGGGCGAGGAACAGATCGGCCAGCTCGGCCTGTCGATCGAAAATCTGGTGCGCCTGCTGCGCAATACGACACAGGAGACCGCCCGCCAGGCCCAGGGCGTGGTGCAATCCTTCCGCGACGGCGCCGATGCCCTGGGTACCGTGACGCAGGGCGCCTTGGTCCAGGTCAGCGGCATCAAGGATGCGTTGCGTGACCAGATCACGGATCTGACGGTGCTGACGACACAGGTCGGCGAGCTTGCTCAATCGGTGCGGGCGCAATTGAAGGCGCAGATGTCCGAATTCACCGGTGCCGCTGCCGTCGCAAAACAAAGCGCTGATGCCGCCCGCAGCGATGCGACGGCGACCACGGCCATGCTCAACCGGCAAGCCGGCATCCTCGGTGAGGCAACGACGCGTATGTCGCAGCAGCTTGCTGGCATCGCCGCCGAACTCGATACCCGCATTCAGGCGATGGGGGGCGTCACCAAGACGGCAATGGCGCAGGTCGCTGATCTCGGCGACCGGATCGAAAGCCATGCCGGCAAACTCGCCAAGGCGGTCGGCGATGCGAACAGCCAGGCCGAAACACTGGGGAACAGTTTCCGCGCCGGTAGCGAGGAATTGGCGCAAAGCTCCAACCTGGCGCTGGAACGGCTGGAGAAGTTGCGGGAAACACAGCAGACGATCTCCCGGGATGCGTTCCTGCGGGTCGCCGCCACCATGATCGACGAATTGAACGGGCTGGCGCTCGATATTCATAATCTGCTGGATGCCGAGATTCCGGATGAGATCTGGAAGCGCTATCGCGACGGCGACCGTTCGGTCTTTGCAAGGCGTCTCTTCCGGATGAAGGACTCCTATGTCATTCCGGCGATCGAGCAGCGTTACCAGCGCGATGAACGCTTCCATGATATGGTCGATAGCTATCTGCAGAAATTTGAAGATCTGCTGACGCAATCAGGCAGCGCGGATCCGGAGGCCGTGCTCAATGCCACATTCATCACCGCCGACGTGGGCAAGCTCTATCTCGTCATGGCGCGCAGCCTCGGCCGGGCGACCGAACATTGACCAGCAGTTCGCGGCTCTGCAGAAATAGTGCTGGAGCAAGGATATCACGATGACTGATGTGACGGCCGAGAAGGCCCAGCACAAAGCTGGCCAATGGTATGCCTTCAAGGCCTTGCTGCCGCATCTCTGGCCCGCCGGCCAGTGGGAGCTGCGCAGCCGTGTTGTTGCTGCCATGGTCTGTCTGGTAACGGCAAAGATCGCCAATATCTATATACCGCTTCTCTTCAAGCACATGGTCGATCAGCTCTCGGGAAAGCCAGGGACGGGCGCTGCGGCGGGGGGCATTGCGCCGACGATGATCGCCTTGCCGGTGGGCCTGCTGCTGGCCTATGGCCTCGCGCGCGTCCTGTCGCAGGCTTTTGCCGAAATACGGGACGGCATCTTTGCCAAAGTGGCGCAGCGTGCCATCCGGACAGTGGCCTTGCAGACCTTCAGGCATTTGCATGCCTTGTCGCTGAAATTCCATCTCGACCGGCAGACGGGCGGCTTGAGCCGGGCGATCGAGCGCGGCGCCAAAGGCATCGAGTTCCTGCTCTCCTTCGTTCTGTTCAACGTCCTGCCGACCTTGCTGGAAATCGCGCTGGTCTGCGGCATCCTGTGGAAGCTCTACGACTGGCGTTTCGCGGCGGTGACGGCCGCCACGATCGGTATTTACATCTGGTATACGCTGATGGTGACGGAATGGCGGATCAAGTATCGCCGCCAGATGAACGACTCGGATCAATCGGCCAATACCAAGGCGGTCGACAGCCTGCTGAACTACGAGACGGTCAAATATTTCAACAATGAAGAGCATGAGGCCCGGCGCTACGACGTCGCCTTGCAGGTCTATGAACGTGCGGCGGTAAAAAGCCGCACCAGTCTCGCCAATCTCAATATCGGTCAGGCGCTGATCATCGCCGTCGGTGTGACACTGATCATGGCGATGGCGGCGAACGGCGTCACGCAGGGTCAGCTGACGGTCGGCGATTTCGTGCTGGTCAATGCCTATCTCATTCAGCTCTATCTGCCGCTCAACTTCCTCGGCACGGTCTATCGCGAAATCCGCCAATCCCTGATCGATATGGAAGCGATGTTCTCTTTGCTGCTGGTGGATGTCGATATTGCCGACAAGCCAGAGGCGCCGCCTTTAGAGGTGACGGCCGGTGCCGTTGCCTTCGAGGATGTGCGCTTCGGCTATGATCCGCGCCGGCCGATTCTGAAAGGTGTGAGCTTCCGTGTGGAACCGGGCAAGACCCTGGCCATTGTCGGACCGAGCGGCGCCGGCAAATCCACCATCTCGCGCCTGCTGTTTCGCTTCTATGACGTGCAAAGCGGACGGGTCACCATTGATGGCCAGGACATTCGCGAGGTCCGCCAGCAATCGGTGCGGGCGGCAATCGGTATCGTGCCGCAGGACACGGTCCTTTTCAACGATACGCTGGAATACAATATCGGTTATGGCCGCGCCGGTGCGACGAAGGCCGAAATCGAGGAGGCTGCCGGCCTGGCGCAGATTCACGGCTTCGTGGCGCGGCTGCCCGACGGGTACGAGACGCGGGTGGGCGAGCGTGGATTGAAGTTGTCCGGCGGCGAGAAGCAACGTGTCGCCATCGCGCGGACAATTCTCAAATCCCCGCCCATTCTGCTCTTCGACGAGGCGACCTCGGCCCTCGACAGCCAGACCGAGCGGGAGATCCAGGCCAATCTGAGGGAAATGGCGCGCAATCATACGACCCTGGTGATCGCGCACCGGTTGTCCACAGTGATCGATGCCGATGAGATCATCGTTCTGGAAGATGGCCGTGTGACAGAACGCGGCCGGCATCTGGATCTGCTCGTGGCCAACGGCAAGTATGCGGCGATGTGGCGGCGCCAGCAGGAGGCGGCGGCACATGATGCCGCGCTGATGGAAAGCGGGGGCACGGAGCAGCGGGAGAGGGCATGAGCATCGACGCCGCCGCTTTGGCCGAAAAGGTCCTGTCGGGCAACCGCCGGGCGCTGGCGCGGGCCATCACATTGGTCGAATCCGACCGGTCGGATCATCGCCAGGCGGCGGAAGCATTGCTGGACCGCCTGCTGCCGGCCAGCGGCCAATCCATCCGGCTCGGCATTTCCGGTCCACCCGGTGTCGGCAAGTCGACCTTCATCGAAGCTTTCGGCCTGCAAGTGATCGATCAAGGAAGACGTCCGGCGGTCTTGGCCGTTGATCCGTCGTCGCGGGTGTCCGGCGGATCGATTCTCGGCGACAAGACGCGCATGGCGGAGTTATCGCGCCGGCCCGAGGCCTTCATCCGGCCGTCGCCGGCCGGCCTGGCCTTGGGCGGCGTGGGCCGCCGTACCCATGAAGCCCTGCTGGTCTGCGAGGCGGCCGGCTTCGACCTGATCATCATCGAGACAGTGGGCGTCGGCCAATCCGAAACGACGGTCGCCGAGCTGGTCGACATGTTCCTGCTGCTGTTGCTGCCATCCGGCGGCGACGATCTGCAGGGCATCAAGCGCGGCATCATGGAACTGGCGGATCTTGTCATCGTCAACAAGGCCGATGGCGATCTGCTGCCCGCAGCCCAGCGCACCGCGAGCGATTACGCCAATGCCCTGCGCCTGATGCATCCCCTGCATCATGCCTGGAAGACCGAAGTGCTGCAGTGCTCGGCGCTGCATGAGCGCGGCATAAGGGAGATTTGGAACAAGGTCATCGCCTTTGACCGTCAGATGACGGCAAGCGGCGAATTGCCGGCGAAGCGTCGCGATCAGGCGCGCGCCTGGTTGTGGCGCGAATTGTCGGACAGCCTGCTCGAAGCCCTGAAAGCGCATCCGGGCGTTGCCGAACAGCTGGCGGTGCTGGAGGCCCGGGTAATTGCCGGCAAGACCACGCCCGGTGCCGCCGCCCGTGACTTGCTGGCGCGTTTTTTCAAAGACTGAACTCATTCGCGTGGGGATCGAACGAGGCTTGGGCTGCGGCCAGCAGCCAGTCGCGCAGCTGGCGTACCTTGCGGCGACGCAGGGCCGAGGGCGACCAGCGAATGCGGTAGTCGCCAAGGCACAGCGCGGGGATGTCAAATGGGCGGATCAGTTGACCGGCGCCCAGTTGCTCGGTGACGAAACGCTGTTCGACCAGGGCCACGCCCTGGCCTGCCAGAGCTGCCTGGATGGCACTGTCGTCGATATCGAAGCTGTGGGCAGAGTTGAGCGGCAAAGGGGGCAGGCCGATCCGCTCTGCCAATGCCAGCCAGTCCCAGCCATCCGGCGTATTTAACAGAATCGGCAGACGGCTCAACGCTGCCGGAGATAATGGCCGGCGTCGCTGCGGCAGCAGCGTGGGCGCGCAGACCAGGATCGACCCGTCTTCAAAAAGGAGATCGTCGCGCAGTTGCTCATGCCGCGCCTGTTTCGTCGCTGACGATGAAGACTCATGGCGCCGGTAATAGATCGTCGCATCCGCGGCACCAAGATCGATTGTACCGGTGCTGGTAATCGTCAGATCGAGCTTCAGCTTTGGCAGGGCCTGTTTCACGCTTGAGAGTCGCGGCAGAAGCCAACGCAGATAGAGGCTGGTCGAAACGCGCAATCGCAAGACATCCTCGTGACCTTGCCCAGGCAGCATCTGCTGCAGCAGATCGAAGGCCTGCTCTGCCAATGGCAGCAATTTGCGGCCTTGCGCGGTCAGTTGCACCGACCGCGCAAGACGCCGGAAGAGACTTTCTCCCAGCGCCTCTTCCAGCAGCTTCACCTGACGGCTGACGGCACCGGGCGAAACATGCAACTCGGCCGCCGCCCGGACGAAACTCTGATGCCGGGCCGCGGCCTCGAAGGCACGGACGGCATTCAAGGACGGCAAGCGTCGACTTGCCGTCTGCCGAGGCTCAACTAAGCTGAGCCTCGATTGAGTTTTCTCGCGTTGTGCCGGTTTTCGCTCCTCTGCCATATCCCCATCATGTGGACGCAACGGGAGCCGGTCAATGCAGCAACGTCATCCTTCGGGCATCGCCCTGCGTGGCGAAGACCGGCATCTGCTGAGCATCGTCATGGCGGTCGTGGCAGTGGTCGCCGGGGTCGCCATGGATGTCCTGGCCAAGGCGGCCTCCATCGACGTGCCGCCGGCCCAGGTGACCCTGCTGCGCTGGTTCTATGGCATGGCGACCTTGCTGCCCGTCATGGCCGTCATGGGTGTGCGGCCGGGACCGATCTGGCGGCCGATCTATCTCTTCCGCGCCGGCCTCAATGTGATCGGTAGTTTCTGTCTTTATTATGCGCTGGCGCATCTGCCGCTTTCCGTGGTGGTGGCGGTCTTCTTTCTGGAACCTCTGGGTGCGATCGCCTTGGCGGGGCTCTTCCTCAAGGAGGCGCTGTCCTGGCGCCGGGCCGGCGGCATCGTCCTTGCCGTGATCGGGGTCCTGCTGATCACCGGCCTGGATGGCTGGCAATTGAGTCCGGATCTGGCGATCGCCGTGCTCGGTGCCCTGTGCTGGGGCGGGATGCTGGTGCTGACGCGCTCGCTTGGGCGCGGTGAACCGGTTCTGTCGCTGATGTTCTGGCTGGCGGTCGTCACATCGCTCGCCATGGCGCCGGTCGCTTTGCTCCATTGGCGGCCAATGGATCTGTCCGGACATCTGGCAATGCTGGGCGTGGCGGTCTGCGGGACGATCTACGGCACGCTCGGCATCACCGTTCTGCGCCGGGCACCGGTCAGGATCAAGGCCAGCTGTACCTTCCTCTCCTTGCCGCTTGCCTTTATCGCCGGATTCCTGTTTTTCGGGGAAGTTCCTGCCAAGCTGGCGATTGCCGGCGGGATTGCGGTATTGATCGGCGTGGCGCTGGCTCTGGGCGCTGGGAAAGCGGTAATGATCATGCCTTCGCCGGCGCGCCGCTCCCATCCAGCGGGGGGATCAGGGCCGGAATCGCCTTGACGCTGCGGCGTTTAACCGTTAGAACCGCCCCGACTTGGCCGGAAAGTATTCTCTCCGGCCGTTCTGGTTTAATAAGTCTTTGAAAGAAGAGGATTTTGGTCATGGCTCGTCGTTGCGCCATCACCGGCAAGGGTGTCCAGACTGGCAATAATGTCAGCCATGCCAACAATAAGACCCGGCGCCGCTTCCTGCCCAATCTGCAGGAAACCTCGCTCGTCTCCGACGCGCTCCGTCAATCGGTGAAGCTGCGTCTGACCGTCAATGCGATCCGCACCATCGAGCATAATGGCGGCCTGGATGCCTTCCTGCTCAGCACGGCGGATTCCAAGCTGACCGATGAAAGCCGTAAGCTGAAGCGCCGGATCGAGAAGGCCTCTGCGAAGGCGGCTGCCTGACGCCGTTTCCTGCCGCCTTCCTTGGGCGGCCGGTGGACAACTGATTTGATAAAAACCCGCGCTTGCCGCGGGTTTTTCTTTGCCGACGCTCTTTTACAGGCGCGCTTGATCGGCCCGTCCCACATCGTCATCGGGGATGATCATGCCGGTGGCGACAAGCTGAATTGAAATACATCTGGAATATGTTGCCGTCCTTGCGGGTCGACCCTGCTGGGACGGCGGTGTTAAGCTGCCGTCCTGCTATCAGAAATGGAGGCTGAGATGAATGATCTTCCGCGCCGTCATGTCATGACGGGTCTGGCCGGCTTATCCCTGGCAGCGCTTCTGGCGGATCCGATCAAGGTGGCCGCAGCAGCGGAAAGTCTGACCACCGTCACGCTGACCACGCCGACCGGCCGCAAGATTTCCGGAGCGCTGGGCGTGCCGGCCAAGGTGCCGGCCGGCGCGGTGTTGCTGATCCATGAATTTTGGGGCCTCAACGACCAGATCAAAAGCGTCGCGGCCGAACTGACCAAGCTTGGCTATATCAGTCTTGCAGCCGATCTCTATGACGGCAAGAAGGCCACCGATCCCGCCGCCGCCAAGGGCCTGATGAGCGCCGTCAAGCCAGAAGAGGCGCGCGATACGCTCTCTACCTGGATCGACTATCTGCGCAAACGGCCGGATTGCACGGGCAAACTCGCGACCATCGGTTTTTGTTTTGGCGGCGGCTGGTCGCTGCGCGCGTCGCTGATACGGCCGGTCGATGCGACGGTCATCTATTACGGCGATGTGACGCCGGACGAAGCGGCGTTGCAGGCGCTTAAAGGTCCCGTGCTGGGGCATTTCGGCAATCTCGATACCTCCATCACGCCGGCTTCGGTCGATACCTTCGAGGCGCGGCTGAAGAAGATCGGCAAGACCGCGACCATCTATCGCTATGATGCCAAGCATGCCTTCGCCAATCCGACGGGGCAGAATTACGAGGCGGCGGAAGCACGCCAGGCTTGGGACCGGACCGTCGCTTTCCTGAAAGAGACGATCGGCTGAGGCTCTATTTCCGGCAGCGTCATCCGTGCGGATGGCGCTGCCATATCTCATATTTCCGGCAGCGCCTGGAGAATGAACAATGCTTTCAGCAGCGCACTGGGCTCGGCATTGGGGAAATAGGTCCGGAATATTTCCTGGATCTTGCCGGAGCGGTACAGGCGCGACAGAACCAGATCAGCGGTCAGTCGTAACCGGTCGTCATGTTGCCTCAGCGCCAGGGCGGACGGTTCGACGCTGAGCGTTTCTTCGGCGACCTTGACCTGGTCTGGCTCCTTGCTTTGATTGCGCAGCATCATCAGCGTATCGCGATCGGCGAAATAGGCGTCGATCTTCTTATCAAGCAAAGCGCGAAGCGCCGAGTTGTGGCTTTCGAACGTAATGACCTCGCTGGTGATCAAGAGACGCTGCAGTGTCGCCCGCAGCATGGATTCGGTGGTGGTGTTGCCGACCACGCCGACCCGGCGGCCTTCCAGGTCCTTGATGCTGGCGACCGTCTCATCACTGCGTGTCATCAGGCCGGTGCCCGACACCCATGTCTGGATAGTGAAATCGAATTTCTGCATGCGCTGAATCGTCTGGGACGTGCCCTCGCAAAGTATGTCGATCTTGCCGGAGGCGAGATCGTCGAAGCGCGAATCCGCGCTGACGGTCACATATTTGATCGTGAGATCCGGCAAATTCTGCGTGTCGCGCAAAGCCTGCACGATCTCCTGGCATAAGGCGACCATATAGCCGTTCGGCTTCCCGTCTTTATCGATCTGCGAAAAGGGCGGTTGGTCGTTGCGGACGCCCAGCAGGATGGTTTTGCGCTGCTTCAGCGTGTCTAAGGTGTCTGCCTGCACCGCCGCAGCCGGCACCAGCGATGCTGCCAGACATGCCGCAAGCAACAGCGTCCGACCAAAAGAACGTGATCTCTTCCGACAGCGCAACGCCATATCCGGCCCTAAGGAAATTTCGCGACCAATGCGTATCTTGCCTGGATTGGGTGGTGGCGTCACGCCTCTATCAAACATCGATTGTAGGTTGGACTCGGCGATGGAGTTCAGTCCTAACGCCGGCGACGGTGCGACAGGTGATCTTCCTCGAACAAGGCAGCCAGCTGCTCCAGCACGGTACCGCCCAGCTGTTCCGCATCGACGATGGTGACGGCACGCCGGTAGTAACGGGTGACGTCGTGGCCGATGCCGATCGCGGTCACTTCCGCGGCCGAGCGCGTTTCGATCCAGTCGATCACTTCGCGCAAATGCTGTTCCAGATAATTGCCGGGATTGACCGACAAGGTGGAATCGTCGACCGGGGCGCCGTCGGAAATCACCATCAGGATCTTACGTTGCTCGGGACGGCCGATGAGGCGCTGATGGGCCCAGAGCAGGGCCTCGCCGTCGATATTCTCCTTGAGGATGCCTTCACGCAGCATGAGACCGAGGTTCTTCCGGGCCCGCCGCCAAGGCGTATCCGCCGCTTTGTAAACGATATGGCGCAGATCGTTGAGGCGTCCGGGATTGCTGGGCTTGTTGGCAGCGATCCAGGATTCGCGCGATTGGCCACCCTTCCACATGCGTGTGGTAAAGCCGAGAATCTCGACCTTGACGCCGCAACGTTCCAGGGTACGCGCGAGAATATCGCCGGTCATTGCCGCGACGGTGATCGGCCGGCCGCGCATGGAGCCGGAATTGTCGATCAGCAGCGTCACGACGGTATCGCGGAACTCGGTATCGCTTTCCTGCTTGTAGCTCAGCGGCAATTCCGGATTGACGATGACGCGCGGCAGGCGGGCGGCGTCCAGCAGGCCTTCTTCGAGGTCGAAATTCCACGACCGGTTCTGCTTGGCCAGCAATCGGCGCTGCAGCCGATTGGCCAGCTTCGCCACCACGGCCTGCAGATTGACGAGCTGCTGGTCCAGCATCTGGCGCAGCCGGGTCAACTCATCGGGGTCGCATAGCTCTTCGGCGCCGATCACCTCGTCGAACTGAGTGGTGAAAGCACGATAGGCCGGCTCATGGCGGTTGCGACCGAGATCATGCTCGTTGCGCCGACCAGGCTTGCCGGGCTGTTCTTCCCCGTCCTCGGTCGGCATGTCCATTTCTTCGTCGCTGCCGGCCAGTTCCTCGGATTCGGACGCGGCTTCCGAAGCGGCTTTTTCCATCGGCGGCGGCTGGTCGCTCTCCCCCTGTTCGCCGCCCTGCTGTTGCGGCTGATCGTCCGATTGATTCTGCTGCTCGTCCTGCTGCTCGCTCTCATCCTCGCTGGACTCGAAATCCTCGTCGCTCGCTTCCATCTCGAGATCGGCCAGCAGGCGTCGCACGGCCTTGGCATAGGCGCGCTGGTCATGCAGCTCGTACCGCAGATGGGCGATGTCCTCGCGCACCTTCTGATCGAGATCGGCGCGCCATAGATCGACCATGCCCTTGGCGGCTTCCGGCACCGCCTGGCCGGTGATGGCCTCGCGCACCAGCAGGCGCATGACATCGGCGAGATTGGCCTCCTGCCGCGAACTGACGCGCGCGAAGCCTTTCAGCTTGCACTGCTCGTTCAGCGCCGCGGTCAGATTGTCGGCGACGCCGCGCATGCGCTGGGCGCCCAGGGCCTCGACCCTGGCCTGTTCCACCGCGTTGAACACCTCGCGCGCCAGCGGCGTCTTCGGCGATTCACGGGCGTTCAGCTTGGGGTCGTGATAGCGCAGCTTCAACGCGATGGCATCGGCCTCGCCGCGGGCATAGGCAACCTCCGCCGCCGGCAGATGCCGCGCCGGCAAAGGCAGCCGCGCCTCGCTGCCCAGCAGGTTGGCCGGACCCGGCGCAAAGCTTGCCTGAACCTCGCCTTGCTCCGCGATCGCACGCATCGTCGCGCCGGTGACGCGGCGAAATTCCTCCAGCGGATTGAACGGACCAGACATCTCCTGCCGAACTTCCTCAGACCAACTGGGCGCGGGTCACGTTGTCTTTCAGATCGACGCCGAAACAACGCTGATAGTATTCAGCGACGATCGGCCGTTCCAGCTCATCGCATTTGTTGAGGAACGAAACCCGGAAGGCAAAGCCGACATCGTTGAAGATCCGCGCATTCTCGGCCCAGGTGATGACGGTTCGCGGGCTCATGACGGTGGAGATATCGCCGTTGATAAAGCCGGCGCGGGTCAGCTCGGCACAGGCCACCATGGCGCTGATGGTCTTGCGGCCGCTGTCATTGTCATAGGTCGGGGACTTGGCGACGCAGATATTCACTTCGTCGTCATGGGGCAGATAATTCAATGTCGCGACGATGTTCCAGCGGTCCATCTGACCCTGGTTGATCTGCTGCGTGCCGTGATAGAGGCCGGTCGTATCGCCAAGGCCGATCGTGTTGGCCGTGGCGAACAGGCGGAAGGCCGGATGCGGCCGGATCACCTTGTTCTGATCGAGCAAAGTCAGCTTGCCCTCGACCTCCAGCACACGCTGGATGACGAACATCACATCAGGGCGGCCGGCATCGTATTCGTCGAACACCAAGGCGGTCGGATGCTGCAAGGCCCAGGGCAGCAGGCCTTCGCGGTATTCGGTCACCTGCTTGCCGTCCTTCAGGACGATCGCATCTTTGCCGATCAGATCGATGCGGCTGATATGGCTGTCGAGATTGATACGGATGCAGGGCCAGTTGAGGCGGGCGGCGACCTGTTCGACATGGGTCGATTTGCCGGTGCCGTGATAGCCCTGGATCATGACCCGCCGGTTATAGGCAAAGCCCGCCAGAATCGCCATGGTGGTGTCATGGTCGAACCGATAGGATTCATCGACATCCGGCACATGCTCCGAACGCCGGCTGAAAGCCGGTACCTGCATGTCCGATTCCAGGCTGAAGACCTGCCGGACTGAAATGGAAATATCGGGGGTGGCGGGCTTTTCCGCCGCCGCGGTGCTGGCTGCCATGATAGGAAAATCCGTTTTCGTTACATTTATGCGTCGCTGAGGAATTTCTACTCGATTATATGGGGTTTGCGCTAGGCTGCAGCGGCTCAAACGAGGCTTGGGGCGACAATATGCGCAATCCGGCCCCGTGTTTTGAGCATGCTTGATTGCGGCGAGCCGGTATCAAGCGCTGGCGAGCGCGGCGGCCTTCAGCGTGCTGTAGGCTTGATTGACGAGTTTCAGCTGTTCTTCGGCGGATTTGTCCCCGCCATTGGCGTCCGGATGCAGCTTCTTGACCAGGGTCTTGTAACGCCGTTTGATTTCGTCCCAGGTCGCCGGCCAGGTCAGCTCCAGCACGGCCAGCGCCTGTTCCTCCGGTGAATTCGCCGACTTCGCTTTTTGCTGTTCGCGATGCTGCTTGGCGCGTTCGCCGTTCAGGGCCTCGGCAACATCATCGGGAAAGAAATCGCCGCCAAAGCGGCGCCGTTGATAGGCCCCCCATTTGCCGAGCGGCCAGGTCGGCCGGTGGCCGACAATATCCTGACGCACCTGCCGCTCGATCTCGGTCTGATTCATGCCGGCATAAAAATCCCAAGATTTATTGTACTCCCGGACATGTTCCAGACAGAACCAGTAATATTCGTTCAACTGTTTGCGTGATTTCGGCGCACGATAGATCCCCGCCTCCGCACAACCCTGATGGTTGCAGAGGATGACATGCGGCTGCTGCTGGCCCGCTAAAGGGTCGTGGCGCCGACGACGTTGATCCGATGCCTTCGACATGAAATGCAGTATGGGTATTCGTCATTCTCAAAGCAAGCATCGGCCGGTGGGAGGCGATGAAGATCAGCCATTCGCCCGACGCTGATGTCGCTGTCGGCATCGAATTGCAACACAACCAAAGCGACACCCTCACGGCATGATAAAAATGCGCGGGGACGAATGGTAAATCAATCTCGTCGCGGCCGATGCGTTGCGAGCCAAGTCGACCTTGTCAAAGCGACGACTTGGCCCTAACCATTCCATATCTGTCCGGGCGGGACGGCTATTATCGGCACAAGTATCATCGGCCCAAAGGTGTGTGTCGTGCGCGCCGGGCATCACGGACGAGATGGAGAGAATTATATCATGGGTCAGGTCTCTGAACGTCTGGAAGCAAAGCTGCGCCACGCTTTCCAACCGGAAGCACTAGCTGTCATCGATCAGACGAATGAGCATCATGGCCATGCGGCGTGGCGCGAAAGCGGCGAAACGCATTTCCGCATCGAGATGACGGCCGCAGCTTTTGCGGGCAAATCACGGGTCGAGCGTCAGCGTCTGGTCTATGCGGTTCTGGCGGATGATATGGATAATCCGGTCCATGCGTTATCTTTGCAGATCAGCGCGCCCGGCGAGCAATAACGGATACCAACCAATATCGGTCCGAAAGGATGCAGGATCGCCCAGGTCGGTCGGCCTGCTGCCGATGGGCGTATCGGTTCTTCGATTTCCACTTTTCGTAAATATACTTTTATCGAAATTTTATTGACTTCAGCCCCTCTTGTTGGTTAGGAATATACGCATAATGCTCTTTGGGGGAAGGGTGTCTACCGACATGAAGGGATTACAAAACGGCGCCTTTAACGTCGTGTCGCTGGTTGAGAAAGCTGTCCGGTTAGGACTGGACAAGGCGATGGTCGCGAAGAACGTTACCGTCGCGGGCCGGCGAACGAGTCTGAGACTTGAGCCCGAAATGTGGGACTCGCTCTGTGAAATCGGCGCGCGCGAGGGCCTGTCGCTGCATCAGCTCTGCACCGAGATTGGGCGGCATCGCGGCGAGTCGAGTCTGACAGCGGCCATCCGGGTCTATGTTCTCTGCTATTTTCGCGCAGCGGCAACCGAGCGAGGCCATCGGGCGGCCGGGCATGGCGCCCTGCGGCGCAAAGCTGGCTGAGCGGCGTGGCTTGGTTGAGCGGCTTGGTCCGGCGGATCTAGCCAGATATCCTTTGCCGCCGTATGTGGCTGGCAAGTGCCACGCCGATGGTCACGCTGACAGTTGCCAACAGGCTCGTCCGCTGGGGTGTTTCGCCCAGAAAGACGACCCCGCCGAGCAAGGCCAGGACCGGCACCAGGGCACTGAAGGACGCGGCCCGGGTTGCCCCCAGCCGCCGGATCGCAATGCCATAGGCGATGATGGCGACCAGACCGGAGAGCCCGCCCTGGATCAGCAATTGCGGCAGCCAGATCTGTGCGCCGACCTGCCAGATCGCCGTCCCGAAGATGATTGCCAGCAGCAGATGCAGCAGAAACGACCAGGCGGCGACGATGCCGGCCGCTTGCAAAGCTGTCAGGCCGCTGCGCTTGAAGGCGTGACCATATATCGCCCATAACGCCCCGGCGGCAATGAACGACAGATGGCCGATCCAGCTCGACGATTGCGCGGTCTGGTTCGTCACCCCCGCCAGGCCATGAAAGTCAGCTGCCGCGATCGCCGCAATTCCCGCCGCGATCAATCCATAGCCAAGCCATTGGGTGCGACTGATATGTGCCGTCTTGAGCCAACAGCCGATCAAGGCTGCCCAAAGCGGCATCGTGCCGGGCAGCAGGGCGCCGATCTCGGCGGCCGGCGCGAAACGCATGCCGGTTGCGGCCACCAGCAGAAAGGGTGCACCTGATCCGGCGATGATGAGGCTGAGAAGTCCGGGCGACAGGTTGCGGGGCACCAGACCGATCCGCCACCAGATCGGTGCCAAGAGGACGGCCGGCGGTCCATAACGGAACAACCCGATATCGATGGGCCCCAGCGCGGTTTCAGCCGAATAGCGTGTGGCGACGATCCAGCCACCCCAGATGGCGACCGTCAGCAGGGCGGCGCCGATGCCGATTGTTTGCGGCGACAGAATAGCCGGGGTGACTCCTGGAAGCCCTCGGGCATCGGATTGCATGGTCTGCCTCCCTCATTGATCGGCTGGTAAGGACCATGATGCGCCAGAGGTCGGAGGCATGTCCTTGCCAAGTCATGCGCAAAATCTGAAAATGACGCCATCAATTCACTAAAATAACGATTTTCGAGGCATAAGATGCCAAATATACCGATCGATGAGACAGACGTGCGAATCCTGCGGGCACTGCAGGCGGACGGCCGGCTGACCAATGTCGACCTCGCGGCACAGATCAACCTGTCGCCCTCGCCCTGCCTGCGCCGGACGAAGCGGCTGGAGGCCAACCCGAAGATGGAAGCCGTCGTCCACTTCCTCGACCAGGAGA
>LNAP01000917.1_pt1 | contig 32319 bp, 28 predicted proteins | sample 602601 | NCBI WGS metagenome assembly LNAP01 (sample SAMN02440304, study PRJNA202911) | soil metagenome | biome: Subtropical and temperate rainforests or woodlands; isolation source: soil samples (1 kg each in a 20% v/v slurry with milli Q water) were... ...
CATTGGCGCTGCCAATGTCATACCTGCAACTAAGCCAAGTGCTAACTTGATTTTGTTGATTTGCATATTAATCTCCAAAGTTAAACTACTAAGGTTTAAGTAAAATTAATTTCACTGCAAGTCGTGGTTTTTTTCTGATGTATTCTCAGAATTTTCACAACTTACTGAAACAATTTTTTAGCACATCAAATGTGCGTGAACGAAACTATATAACAGTAAATCACGAATTGCAATACATTGTTTACAATTTAGTTACATTTAAACTTTTTGCATATAAATTGAGAATTTTCATACTAGCTGTATAATATGTACGACGATAAAAAACCTTTTATAATCAAACATAAAGATAAAAAATTACCATGAACAACTTTACTTACAATTTGTATCCGGAACTAGATATTCTAGAAAAAAGAAGCATTAAAGTTGATCATTTGCATGAAGTTTATTATGAAATTTGCGGCAACCCTGCGGGCAAGCCGGTCGTATTTTTACATGGCGGCCCCGGTAGCGGCTGCAACCCTGCTCAACGCCGCTTTTTTGACCCTGCACACTACCAGATTATATTAATTGACCAGCGAGGCTGTGGCCGCAGTACGCCACTAGGTGAAACAAGCAATAATACGACTGACGATTTAGTCAATGACATTGACTTAATCCGTAGAGAATTAGGTATCGAGAAGTGGCTGGTCTTTGGCGGCTCATGGGGCAGCACTTTGGCACTGGCTTATGCAACAGTTCACACTGCTCATGTAGTTGGTTTGGTTTTACGCGGCATTTTCCTGAGTCGTCCAAGTGAGTTAAGCTGGTTCTTAGGTGAGGTAAAAACGTTTTATCCTGAACCATGGTTTGCACTATGTGAGTCAATTCCAGAAAACTTAAAGAACAATCCGCTCGCATATTACAAAGAACTAATATTCTCTAACGACGAAAACATTAGCATTCCTGCAGCTATTCGCTGGAACACGTTTGAAGGCAACATCATGACCTTGTTGCCAAGGCCGTCCAGCGGCGAAAGCGAGATTAATGGACAAGTTGAATTGGCGCGCGCCAGAGTGCAAATTCATTATATTGAAAACAACTGTTTTGTAGGCACGCGAGATTTAATTGCCGAGGCCAAGAGCAAATTAACAGAAATCCCTACAATTATTGTACAGGGCCGCTACGATATGGTTTGCCCGCCTATCACAGCATGGGAGCTCAGCCATGCGATGCCGCATGCAGAATTCCACATGATTGCTGACGCAGGGCACTCCGCAATGGAAGCCGGCACAACATCAGCTTTAGTGGCTGCAACTGAAAAATTTAAGCATATTTTTTAATAGATTATCAATATATAAATTCAGAAATTGAATACCCAAAGTTTAAATACAAATATGCTTACATGAAAAAAATTACGTTTACGCCAAAACCCAATGCGAAGCTAACAACCAATTTAAACAAGGCAATCAATATGCCGCGTAAAGCCTATGACAATCAACGCTACAACACACCCTTGTTTGTAGCATTTGAAACGTTCAAGGCGTTTCAACGCCACAATGCGCTTGGCCTATCAGCGTCACTTTCTTTTTATGCGCTGTTTGCCTTGATTCCACTAGTGCTGCTTATGTTTTTTCTGTTAAGCCAGCTCGTATTCAGTTCAGACTACGCCATTGTCAAGCTCGCGATTATTACAGGCAATCTAGTACCGCAACTCAGTAGCGCGATTATGGTTGAAGTTTATAGCGCCGCCAAACAGAAAGCAGCTTGGGGGGCGCTTGGTTTGTTTATTTTGCTTTGGTCCGTCACGCCTTTGGCAAGTTCAATGCGCTCTGCTTTCTACAACATCACCAGCCTGGTTGAAGCGCCTTCATTTGTACAACGTAAAATCAAAGATATTTTTGCAATTGTGGGCATGCTGCTGCTTTTCTTCCTGTTTACGTTTGCAGGCTTACTGCTTGAAAAAGTCGTGGCATTTTTAGGTGCAAATATCCAGCTATTAGAGCATGGCATTTTGGCGGGACTGATTTCACTGACCCTAACTACGATATTGATTGCTACGTTTTATTTCGCGTTCTTTCCTGTACGCTTAAATATCAGGCATATTTTCATAGGCGCTCTGTTTACGGCAATATTGTGGCTGCTGATGCGCCCTGCATTTACGCTGTTTTTATCAGTGAATCAATCGTATGGTGCGGTATTCGGCGGGATGAAGAATCTTTTCATCTCCATTACCTGGCTTTATTTTAATTTTGCGGTATTTTTACTTGGTACGGAACTGATTGCCACTTTAAGAAAAAAACATGTGTTGCTGTTAAAAGGCTTGTTTGATGACGATGCGGTTACACCTTTCAAAGGCAAAGAAAATTACATCCGGCAATTAATGCAGCACTATGGCAAAACCTACAGCCGTGATGAATATATTTTTCATAACGGAGACACGGATTACCAGCTCTACTATCTGGTAAGCGGCCAAGTGACAATCGTGCAGAATGATAAGGTGATACGCACGATTGAACCTGATAATTACTTTGGTGAGATGGCAATGCTCTCAAATACACCCACAATTGCAGATGCTATTGTCAGCTCTGAAACTGCCGATGTCATCATCATACGCACCGATAATATTGAAACGCTATTATTGGATGAACCTAAAGTTGCAATGCGCTTTTTGCGGCAACTGGCCGGCAGATTGCAAAAGCACAATGAATAAATTTTGTTTTAGAATGTAACAGGAATCCAGCATATTAAGGTAGGACGAATTTATTATGGCAAAACAAGCGCAATCTTTTAATCAGCAACCGAGCCAACTTGAAATGCAGCCTGTGCTGCAATTGCTCAACACCGGCAAACTGGCAGAAGCCGAAGCTGCCGCCAATAAATTAACGACGCGCTACCCCAATGCATTTATTTTGTACAACATTCTTGGCATTGCTCAGGATGGGCTGTCCAAATTCAGCGATGCGGCAAAAAGTTACAGCAAAGCCATTTCTTTGCAGCCGGACACGCCGGACCTGCACTTTAATTTGGGTATTGCACTCGCAAACTTAGCTAGGTTTGAAGAGGCAACCAATAGTTATCGCAAGGCAATTGCACTCAATCCAAAATTTTTCGAAGCTTATGGCAATCTGGGCACCGTGTTACAAAAACAGGGGCTGCTAGAGGATGCGATTAAAAACTATCGCACTGCATTAAGCATTCATGAAGACCCGCGCGGGCATTTTAACTTAGGCACAGCACTACGTGATGAGGGCAAGCTTGATGATGCGATTTCGCACTTCAGGCAGGCAATCGCCATGTTCCCCAACTATGCCGATGCGCATAACTATCTGGGTGAATGCCTGCGCGACCAAGGTAATATGGAAGATGCAATCAAGAGCTATCAGGATACGCTAGCGCTGAACCCTGACCATGCCGGTGCCAATTACAATATGGGCGAATTTTTATATCTGGCGGGTCGCTTTGACGAAGCTGCAGACTTTCTGGAACGTTCGCAACTTGATGACTGGCAAGAGCGTGCGCTGTATTGTCTATACAAAGCCAAACGTTTTGACGAATTCAAAAGCAGACTGGATGACATTGTGCGTAATCATAAAAAACACAATGCGCCTTTTCTGCAAACGCTATCTACTCACTACGCAAGAAATTTTGGTGCCGAAGACAGTTACAACTTCTGTAAAAATGGCTTTGATTTTGTCTATCAAAACAGCATTAAAGAGTTAGCAGAACCTGATAGCCAGTTTCTGAAAGACCTGCTCAACGACATCAATAACACTGCGATTGAAGTCCGCGCGCAAGGCATGATCATCAATGGCAAGCAATCAGCGGGCAATCTGTTTAAACGTCCGGAAGCTTCTTTCAGGAAACTGGGTGAACTGGTCAAGCAGGAGTTTATCAATTACCAAAAACGCTTCGCAGGCGCGGATTGTGAACTGATTAAATCATTCCCCAACGAGCTCGAATTCACGAGCTCCTGGTACGTTAGATTGCGCAGCGGCGGCTTTGTAGATCGCCATATTCATGAAGTAGGCTGGATCAGTGGCGCTGTTTATCTGGTATTGCCACAGAAAAAAACAGATCCGTTAGAAGGCTGCTTTGAATACGGCCTGCATGGCGATAATTATCCACAAAAACACGACGACTTTCCGGTGGGCATCGCATCGCCTAGCGTAGGCGACATCGTACTGTTCCCATCATCGCTGTTTCATCGCACTATTCCGTTTAATTCAAATGAAGAGCGCATCTGCATTGCATTTGACTTAAAACCGGAAGGCGATATTTTCAGACGTTCAAATTATTAAGACACCATTGTGGCGTAAGTCAGAACCAGCATCACACTGACTTACGCACATCCGCAATCATGTACTCCAAGCTGGCCTCGGCGATATCAACCTGCGTTTCCAGAATTGGATCTATGCATTTACTACCAAAAATAATTTTGCCTTCCAAATTGGCCAGACTGCTTAATCGCGTGTAATCCTCAACGATACAGTTCTTGATCACAGCGCCGCTTTCAACCACGCAATTCGCGCCTATAACGGCAGGCCCGATAATGGTGGCACCCGCCTCAACTTTAGAGCTGCCGCCTATATAGACCGGCGGCACAATATTTACCTCATCAAAGTTAATGCTCATATTAATACCCGTATAGACGCCGGGCATGACCTCTTTACCCGGCATTTTGAAGCCATCAACCTCACCGCTAAGCACCTTGCTGGTTACCGTCCACACATCCTGTATGTTGCCGATATCAAGCCATTGAAACGGTAAATTAATTGCAAAAAATGGAATGCCCTCACTCACCAGCTTGGGGAAGAGCTCGCTACCAATATCATAAGTAACGCCGGAAGGAATGTAATCAAAGATTTCAGGCTCGAAAATATAAATACCGGTATTGGCTATATTAGATACAGCATGCTCAGGGTCAGGTTTTTCCTGGAACTGCAGGATACGATTATTTTCATCCAATTGAACGATACCGTACTTAAACACCTCATCTAATGGCACTTCCCTGACAATGACACTGGCAATTGCCTGCTTCTGACGATGAATTTCCAATGCCTTGCTGATATCCAGGTCAATCCAGGCATCGCCACAAAGCACGATAAATGTTTCATCAAAAAAGCCTGAAAAATCCTGAATTCTTTTCATACCACCTGCAGAGCCCACAGCCGCACTGGCAGCAACACCATTTTTAATATAGCCCTCATATGAATAAGCCATACTCACGCCGAACTGCTCACCATCCCTGAAGTAGTTTTCAATAATAGGTGCCAGATGGCTGGTATTCACCATTATTTCATCCACACCATGTTTTTTCAGCAAATCCACAAGGTAAGCCATTACAGGCTTTCTGACCAGTGGAATCATAGGTTTAGGTATTTCGTGTGTGATAGGCTGGACTCGGGTTCCCTTACCAGCACCAAGTATCATGGCTTTCATATTTATTTGTAGTTTCTATATTTCTTAAATTATTGGTTTTCTTAAACGCTTAGTTTACTTACTCTTTACTAATGTATTTTAGTGATCTGTCACTAACAATTTCAAGATCATGACTACAACGTATTAGTCTTTACACTACCATGTTTTCTAGAACGAGATATGTGCGGTAGGGAACTAACGTATTAACTTTACGATAATCATATGAACAATATTCACAAAAACCAGGATTATCAACAGATTAAAAAGCCAATGATGTAACTGATATAAAGGGCGCGTAGCTTTAAAGTCAAAAAAAATGGCAATACCTGTTATCGGTAACGCCAATAATATTAAATAATATGCACGGTGCAATGCTCTATTGACCAATTGATCCCGGGGCACTTCAGTCAGCGCGCCTTGATTTCTCACAAGCCATTCGAACAAGATGAGTATAAAAATTATACTACCGGGGAAGATATGTAAAACATAATACAAAGCTACAAATGGTGTACCGGCCTCGGTTTTGATAGCCGCACCTGCAATCCACGTCGCCACCAACATAACAAAGACAGCAACATGGATAAATACAAGATTACGGTACACTGCTTTCACAGCTGGAAATTAAGCGTTGCTAGCCTTAACTAAAATAGCGTAAAGCTGGTCTTTTAAGTTTAATTTCTCTTTCTTGAGTGTTTCAACTTCTGCATCTGTAGCCTGTTCAACATTAGCCTCGATATTTTTAATTTTTTGGTCGATTTCGTTGTGACGGTCAAACAGGTTCGTAAAGTGCAAATCCTTGTGTTTTAATTGTGTGATTAAGTCACGGTATTCTGGAAACATATAAAAAATCCTTTAAGTTAAAAATAAGAGCCAAGCGCTAATTTTACGCCATTGCTATTCTAATATCTATTAAAACCCCCTGTTTTTAACTTACATCAAGCAACCAGCTTAATTCACCGTTTTATTATTTTGTACTTTTGAATTCATCCCAGGATGCCTCAGAAACCTTATAGGTTGAGCTGGCATCAGCCGTAGCCTGGATATCTACAAAATACGAATCATCACTGATTGCTTCATTACGAGCCTCAGCAACAATTTCGTCTTTGTGAATTTCAACCGGGAATCGCCAATAGATCTTCTCAACGGTATTACCTGTTTTCTGGTATATGTGAGATATCAGATTGTTTTCCAGAACATTGGAATAACGAAATCGCTTTAGTGGCTGAGATTCGATTAATGTAACAAAACGCTTATAGCCATCCAACTTAAAACAAGTCACGCGCACATCAGCCCCGGTGTGGGTAAAATATTCAGATATAAAGTCTGTTATATTTTGAATTGATTTTTCCAGCGCTCTATTTTTATGAAAAATATAAAGAATGTAGATCAGTAGAACGATGATATCTATAGCAACAATATAAGTTGCTAACGAATCCAGCGTAAGCGTTAATGTAATCATGATAGAACCTTGTTATCCCCAACCAGCATTTGTTTTTAGCGCAAGAAACCGCCACTTAATACTATCACTACTTAAGCCCGCATAAGCAAAAAATGATAGTCATCATATCGCCGGCTTGTGAAGAGCGCTAAATTAAATAATTAAAAAACATGCTCTCAACATAACCTTTAGCAGATGTAAACAGCTGACTTGAGATTGCCATGCAAACCGATTCTTTGGTGCTTAGCTGCCCATGCAAACACCAAAGAATTATGAATAAACGTACTTAACTTCATCTAGCTATAGAGCTTGTAAATCATATCAATAATGAAGTTTCAGTAGGCCAGACAGGGTCAGACAGCAGCATCTTTTTCACATTTTTTGATAAATGAATTTTTAGCTGCACCAGATAGCTTTTTCTCAACGGCTGCGGTACCGCATGCTGCGATTGCAGCATCTTTATTACACTTCTTAATGAATGAATTTTTAGCAGCACCCGCCAGCTTTTTCTCAGAAGATTTAGCATCGCACGCAGCAGCTGCCGAGTCTTTATTACATTTCTTCAAAAAGCTAGTTTTGGCAGCACCTGCCAGTTTTTTCTCTGCCGCTTTTGCATCACAAGCACTATCTGCAGCGAATGCCATGTTTGCGGTGAATAAACCAAACATAGCAGCGATTAATATTTTTTTCATTTACTGTCTCCTATAGTTATTTAATGTACGAGCTTTGCGACTAAATCTTACATCAAATAACATGAGCAAATAATTCAGCTTGATAATATTGCACTGAGATATTATGTTAGAAACTTTCTTCATAGAGTTGCGTAACCCAGTTAATAAGAGATTGCCAAATAATGCAGGCTCAATTTAACTTAATTAGCATTGCCAATAATTTTAGCTAGAAATATAACTAGGAATATAAAATATGGATCATACAGACGCTAACAATAATGCGTTGATTAAGAAAGAAATTGAATCACGGCGTGCGTTCTTATTCACACTTGAATGGTTATTAGCGCTATTAAATCGTTACTCAAGCTCAATACAGTTTGATCTGGTGCATATTGAATTAGGTAGCGACCACGAGCTTGGCGAAGCATTTGGCGTGCAGGAGGCTTTTAAACAACTGGCATTATTAACAACTTCACTTACTAATGACTTCCGTAAAACAGACATCATGACTCGCAATGTCACGGATTACTGGATCATAGTGCCATACGATAGCAATAGAGAGCAGATCCAGACCAAGATTGTTGATATCTTCAATACATCAAAACATAAAGATCTCAATATCATTAACCGCGAAATTTCAATTTTTTCGTTACCGCTCGCATCATCTGATGCCATTACTAATATCACTTCGGCTATTGAGTTCCTGGAATACCTGAAAGCAAACAAGAAAGAACTCGCCAGCCAAAAATTTACGCTTTCTGCTAATTATGAATTTATTAATTCATAAATTCAAAGCAGCCCCATCAGCTAGCCATGATTCCAGGCTAATGTTAGCGGCTATGAATCCAGTTAGAGTGTATTCAATATTTTCCTGAGGTTTTGTATGATCAATGTTTATTAATTGAATGTGATGCGTATCACTATCATGAAATACAGCTTGATGCCCTCTGTTCATGCTAGTAAATTGATATCAATGTGATGTTTTAGTTTTTTCATATGCGAAGGAATGTTAACAATGTTTAAAACAACGACAGGATTATTAATTGTCTTTTTTCTGTATGGATGCTCAGGCACACAGACAAAGGCACCAAGTGGCGATAGCGTAACGTCAAAAACTCACACGCTTTCTGCTGGAAACAGTAAAAAATTATTATTTAAATCTTCTGGCTGCATTATTGGAGAAGGCGCTTTAAAAAACGAAGCAGATTTTGCTAGTGCCGGATCTTATGGAACGCTAATTGTTGCCAACAGCAAGACCAATTCCAGTATTGACAAATATCGGGTCTCATGTGGCGCCATTGCCGTTGGAGCAACGTCATCATGCGTAATACAGCGTGTTGAAGGCAGCGGCTCATCTAAAGATTATGGCGGCTTGAATTGCCCGGATATGAAGTTCGAATTAGTGAATTTTAGGAGTTTTTAAACAAGCCAGTCATGGGCGACTACATAATTTGCTTGCTACAAAAAATAAAGGACTTGGAGGTTTCCAAGTCCTTTATTTTTTGTAACCTCGGCGTGTCGAACACAACACCTATTTAACTAGTGCTTAGCGGTGGATTTTCTGCCAGGTGCAGCAGGTGGGATATAGCCGGACACACGGCATAACATGCCTTCAATTGCCACGCCATCTTCAAAATTTGTAATGTTGCAGCTGGAGATCGCTTTAATCAACTCAAGTGCTGTAATTGAACTACGCACTTGTTTCAGAGATATCCCGGTTTCATCAGCAATTTCTCTGTCACAGCGCTGCCCATGTTTTTTAATATTTTCGAGTACTAATGCGTTATACATTTTAAACTCCTTATGTACTGCAAATAAAAACGGCCTACATGCCATTATCATGCAGGTCGATTTTGTGGTGGAACTCAACTGCGTGGCGAACACAGCGCCAGCGCCTTGCGAGCAAAAGTGAGTGATCACTTACATTTACTTAAGTTGCAGATTTTTAAGTAAATTTTAGCAACAATCCGCCATTGTACGCTACAACATGAGCAATTACGAACCTATTTACACAAATGTGGACTCGAGCGGCTTTGCTAGATATGGATAAAGATGGAGGTGCCTGATTATTTACTGTTATAAACGTTATTGACTGACTCATATCTGACATAACACAAAAAAATAAAAAGGACGCAGATACCTCAAAGTCCCTTTTTTTAATCCTATGTAATTCGAACATCGCACTAACAGATTTTGAATCCAAATATGAACTATAGACTTCTGGTAACCAAAGTATAGGGTGTAAAAAGACTTAATAGTCAGGCTCTAATAAAGCTTCAAAAGCTTTGATCACGACTGGTTTGCTGAATAAATAGCCTTGATAGTGGTCGCAGCCGTTATTCTTGAGAAACTGCCGCTGCTCCTCTGTCTCAACACCCTCGGCAATCACATTAAGATTCAAACTATGTGCCATAGCAATGATAGTACACACAAGGGTTCTGCCATTACCGTCCATGGCAATATCGGCAATAAACGACTTATCAATCTTCAATTGATGTAATGGCAATTGTTTAAGGTACTGCAGCGATGAATAGCCAGTACCAAAATCATCCAGCTCAAATCTGACACCAGTTTTCCGCAATATAATCATTTTGGCAATAATGCCTTCAACATCTTCCAGCAAGGTACTCTCGGTGAGTTCCAGTTTAAGGAGTGCTGGGTCAATATCATGCCTGGTTATGAGCTCTTCCACTTGCTCGACAAAATCAGCCTGATGGCACTGTGTTGCACTCACATTAACCGCTAAAGACAATTCTCTGGTATGCGTACTTTGCTGCCACAGTTTGAGCTGGGCACAGGCAGTTTCAAGAACCCAATATCCCATTGGTAGAATGATGCCTGTTTCTTCTGCCAGCGGGATAAAATCAAACGGTGAGATCACGCCACGCACAGGATGTAGCCAGCGAATAAGAGCTTCGGCACCTATTGGTCGACCTGCGTTATCAACTTGCGCCTGGTAGTACAACTCAAACTGCTTCTGTTCTATTGCAATACGCAACTCGTTTTCCAACTCTGCCCGTGCATTAATAGCTTCTTGCATCTTTGGATCAAAAAAGCGCAGAGTATTTCGACCAGAATCTTTAGCCTGATACATGGCAATATCAGCCTGTTTAAGTAACTCATCCTGACTGATGTCGTGGCCATTGAATATTGCGGAACCAATACTTGCTGTACTACGATAACTATGAACGCCAAGCTGGTATTGCTGAGAAATTGCATTCAAAATTTTATTACTTATAAACTCCGCCTGAGCCCCCGCCTCAATGGCATCTGGACTTAAATTTTCAAGCAGCAGAATAAATTCATCTCCACCGATATGAGCAACCGTATCGCCAGCGCGCACGCAATGAGACAAGCGCTCTGCAACCTGTTTAAGCAGAAAATCCCCAATATCATGACCAAGTGTATCGTTAAGCGTCTTGAAACGATCCAGATCAAGAAACAACAGTGCTCCTTTATTACCGCTACGAGAACTGGAAACTAAAGCCTGCTTCAGACGATCCATGAGCAAACGACGATTTGGCAACTGAGTCAGTGGGTTAAAGAAAGCCAAATTCTTGATTTCATCTGAGGCTGCTTTACTGGCAGTAATATCAGTGAGCGAGGCTACATAGTTGTTAACAATCCCCGCTGCATTTTTTACTGTACTCAGTATAAGCCGCGCCGGGTAAACTTCCCCCCCTTTGCGCTTACCCCAGACTTCACCTTCCCATGCACCCGTATGTTCAATGCTGTCCCACATCGAATCGTATAAGTGCTTGTCCTGGCTATCTGAACTAAAAAGCTCATGAGCCTTGCCTATGGCTTCATCCAAGGTATATCCGGTTATTTTTATAAAGGCTGAATTAACGCGCAATATGACCTTATTGGCATCAGTTATAAACATACCATCACTGGAGTCAAAAGCGATGGCGGCGATTTTAAGCTCAATCTCTGTTAGCTTGCTATCGGTGATGTCTATCAGCATGCCCTGCTGATACAAAGGGTGGCCATTAGCATCATTAAATATCCTGGCTTTATCATGGAAGTATCTCCATTCACCTTTTTTGTTTCTCAATCGATATTCAGATGAAAATGCAATTTTATGGCTGATCGCATCATCCATTTCGGCCATAACACGCTTTACATCTTCAGGGTGAATTAGCGATTTCCATAGGCCAGGATGGTTAATCCATTCATCAGCTGAATAACCAAGTTCATTTACTTGTGAACTGATAAAGATAGTATGGCCATCATCGTCGATATTAGCCTGATAGATAATTGCCGGGCTCTGCTCCGTGAGGATTCGGTAAGCTTCTTCGCGCACCTGCAGGTCTGCTAGATTTTGACGCAGCAGTCGGCGAATCAAGCCAAAAAGTAGCACTGAGGTGATAAAAATAAAAATATAACCTTTAGCAATACTTGCATAAGTGAGTAATTTAGGATCATTGGAAAGAGACCAATGCAATAACTCATCAGATATCAGTATGTATACTGCCGAGAAAACCGCATAAAGCAGCACGACTTTTAATATGTCAGCATTGCCGCCGTTGGAGCCTTTATTCGAAACACTACGTTCAAATTTCGGGGAATTATTCAATGGTAGGCTCAAGAATTTTATAAAAGTAATAATTTTATTATCGGCTTAATTCTATGCTCCTGCCAAAACAATTTCCATTGTTATTGTTTCTATCAAAGTAAATTTCGATTTTCTAATTATTACAAATCAGAAAATCGTTCCCTTGCCATCACTGAAAACATATCCTCGTTAAAACAAGAGCCTAGCGCTAAAACCGGCAACAATTCCTGAAAACACAACGCCAATCGCGATCATAAGACGGATTCGCAGACTGAAAACACTGCCGAGCATGGCCAGAGAAGGCAAGCTGATCGCTGGCAATGTCATAATAAGCGCTGCTGCAGGGCCGGCTCCCATCCCCAACGCAAGCATCGCCTGCACAATAGGCACCTCACCCGCGGTAGGAATAACAAATAATGTACCAGCAAGTGCCATCGCAACGATCCAGATCATGCTGTCGTCAGCACTAAACACTGGGAATAGCCAAGCTCTGGCAGCACCAAGCAATAGAACAAGAATGAGATATTCAGGTAAAAGTCTGATTCCGAGCGTCATAAACTCGCGCATCCAGCGCGTCAGAATATTGCCTGTTGAGACCTCACCCTCTGGCGGTAAACTCTGGTTTAGCGAGCCGGCCTCGCTAGGACCAGCATAACGCTCTGCCAGATAAGCGATCCCCAGTACCATGGCAATGCCGAACACGACCCTGAACAGAGCCCAGCCCCAACCTAGTACAAACCCCATAAACACCAGAGTGGCAGGATTCAGTATAGGATTTGAGAGCCACCAGGACACGACACTCCCGATTGATGCGCGGCTTTGTCGCATGCCGGCAGCCACTGGGGCCGCACAACAGGTGCACATCATGCAGGGAATAGCCAGAACGCCACCTCGTATAACGCTTACGAAGCCTAGCCGACCCAATAAGTCACTTACCCATCGCGATGGCAGCAGCACTTTGATGCCTGACCCCAGTAGCAGCCCAAGAACCATTGCTTTCCAGATTGATTTACCATAAGCAATGGCATACTCCACTGCTGCACTCCATGATGCGGGCGGCGCCGAACTGGCTTCTCCAGAAATAATTGAGTTACCTATTGAGTGCTGACTCTGAGCAATAAAAGCCTTGGCATAATAGGGAATCCACTTCACATAAGCGAAACCAATAATGGCTACAAGGACAAAAATAGCTGCCCAAACAAAAATAGATAGTGACTTCCTGTTCCAACTGGCTTGCATGGATACTTCTTTCATATTGACTGATATCTGCTTATTTACTGCCTAATAGAGGATTTTACCATCCAGAATTGACCGTTTAGCGGCAGTATACTGCAAAAGAAAAAAGGACTCAGATTTCTCCAAGTCCTTTATTAATGTTAACCACTGTGAGTCAAATACAGCAGCAACAATTTTAAAAACCATATTAATTTTTTGTATGCATCAATTGCACCATCGCAAGGTGTGATTCATATCATGTAATTGGTGCTGTAACTAATTAGGTTTGATTGCCACCTTCAGCACACCATCACGCTGGTTAGCAAAAAGTTCATATGCCGCAGTGATATCGTTTAAGTGATATTGATGTGTCACCAGTCGACCAAGATCCAATCGTCCTGACTCCAATATACTCATTAACCGACGCATACGCTCTTTACCGCCTGGGCATAATGCCGTAACAATTTTGTGATCTCCTAATCCGGCTGCAAAAGCCGATAATGGAATGGTAAGATCGCTGGAATAAACACCGAGGCTTGACAGCGTGCCGCCGGGTTTTAATACGCGCAATGAAGATTCAAAAGTTGATTGTGTTCCTAATGCTTCAATAGACGCGTCAACACCACGACCTTTGGTAATTTTCATAATCTCATCTACCACATCACACTGATTATAGTTGAGGGTAATATCGGCCCCCAACGCTTTTGCAATACCTAAACGGTGATCATTGCCATCAATGGCAATAATAGTGCTGGCGCCCATTAATCTGGCACCAGCTGTAGCGCACAAACCAATTGGCCCCTGTGCAAAAACAGCCACCATGTCACCGATTTTGATATTGGCATTTTCAGCACCTCTAAATCCGGTAGACATAATATCCGGACACATCAGCACCTGCTCATCGGTGAGACCATCAGGAATCGGCGCTAAATTCGCCTGAGCATCCGGAACTAAAACGTATTCAGCCTGCGTGCCATCTATCAGGTTACCAAAACGCCAGCCTGCTGTCGCTTTATAGCCATGGCAACCACATTTACCACTGGGAATCAGATAGCTGCCATCTTGTGACGGAAAACCATCCTGACTGGAATAGGATGTAAAACTAGGACAAATAGCACCCGCAATGACGCGCTGGCCTTCTTTATAACCCTGTACCGCACTACCCAGTTTTTCAATAACACCTACCGGCTCATGTCCTATGGTCAGACCTTTAGCTACTGGATACTCTCCTTTGAGGATGTGAACATCTGTGCCGCAGATCGTGGTGGTGGTGATTCTTATCAGCGCATCATTCGGTCCTACGTCTGGTATCGGTTTATCAGCTAACTCAATACGACCTGGTTCAACAAATATGGCGGCTCTCATCATGCTAGACATATGGCATTCCTTAATTAAAACACTTTAGATTACTAACGTTTAGCTTCGCTCTGCTATTGATCTTTGTACTTGATTTAACACAACATTGATCAAATTAAAATGATTAATAAAACTAATTACATTCTAATCTGCGCATATTTAAATTGAATGACATTTTAAATAATCAATGACCATCGCATGCCTAAAGTTGAACAAGCACTCACGTTAAAATTTTAAGCATATATTTAATAAACATTAACTATCTGTGCGATAACATACAGACACCTGACTCCGGGTTAAGTTAAGTTATTTTTATGCAAAAACTTATATAGCTCATGTTTCAGGAGAAGCGCCATGGACCAATATCGCCATCATGTATCAGGAATTTTTTCAAATAGAATAGAGGCTGAAAGCACTTTAGACAGCCTCATCAAAAGCGGCATTCCGAACGAACAACTACAAATCTTTGATTCCAATGCAACCCTGCCTGCGGCTACGGAGCAAGCAAAGAGCAATGAAGTACTGAAAGACATGGCAGTCGATGGCGCAATCGGAACTGCCGTTGGCACTGGAATTGGAGCGCTGACACAAGTCGCATTAATTGCAGCAAATGTCAGTCTTTTCATTGCCAGCCCGCTGGTTGCACCGCTAGCATTACTTGGCTGGGGCGCAAGTCTTGGTGCAATGGCAGGCGCTACATATGGCGCCAAGGTAAGTTCAAAAAATGAAGGATGGCTTTCTGATCTGGTCAAAGATGCAATATCTAGCGGACAAGTAGTGCTAGTTGCACAGACAAATACTAAACAGGAAACAGAAATCGCTCGAGAAGCTATGCAAACCGCAGTAGGTAACCACAAAGATATAAACACGGCATGACACGACGATTGATAAATGTATAAACACCATCAATACGTTTAACTTCTCAAGTTAGATATCTATCTGCGCTGCTATCTCATGTAAAAAAACAAAAGGACTCAGAAAAATCTGAGTCCTTTTGTTTTAATGACTCTCCTGTGGAGGCTAGAATTATATCCAGTAGATTTTGAACTATAAATTTATAACACTCTGCTTTGTGTTTTATACAGCTACAATGCTAGCTAATTATTATGTGATATCAGCCATATAACGTCAGGACAATGCCTTGAACTCAAAAGACCCCCAAGAAACAGCTAATCCATCTGATGCAGGCTCATCCATAATGCCTGCCAAGGATTTGGTGCAGGTCAAAAATGTGGCATTGGTCATACTTACAACGTTAGCCGTCATTTTCGCTCTGGATTGGGCACAGAATTTTGTGATTACCATGATACTTGGTGTGTTGCTGGCCTACACACTCAATCCGGTCGTGAAGTGGCTGGAATATATCAAAATACCGCGCGTCGTTGGCTCCAGCCTCGTTATTGTTTTTCTTATGATCAGCATTGGTTTTGCTGCCTTTACATTACGAGGACAGGTTCAGTCCATCATTGCAACACTGCCTGAAGTCTCGGCAAAACTTACCTCTGCATTTGCCAGTAAGCGCGGAGATCCGCTTACCAATATCCAGAAAGTACAGATTGCTGCCAGCCAAGTTGAAACCGCGACCAATTCGGTTGCAAATGCAGTCGCACCCAAGAAAAACCAAAGGGTACATGTTGTTGTTGAAGAGCGTAAATTTAAAATAGGAGACTTTCTCTGGCGTGGTTCTTTAGGTGTTTTTGGCTTTATCGGAGAAGCGATAACAATGGCATTTCTTGCGTATTTTCTGTTGTTATCCGGCGATACGTTTAAACGTAAACTAGTACGGCTTACCGGACCTTCATTATCTCAAAAAAAAATCACCGTAAATATTCTTGAAGATATCAATAATTCGATCCAGCGTTATATGTTTATGCTGCTGGTCACCAACGTCATGATAGGTCTGGCGATGTGGATCACATTCCGTTTGATTGGCCTGGAAAACGCAGGAGCTTGGGCGGTGGCGGCTGGATTTTTGCATGTCGTGCCATACTTCGGCCCGGTAGTCACTGCGGCAGCAACTGGCATTGCAGCTTACATGCAGTTTGATTCTATATTGATGGCGATGCTGGTTTCAGGAGCCACCATGTTGATAGCTACACTGATTGGTGTGTTTTTAACCACATGGATGACGGGACGTATTGCCAAGATGAATTCTGCAGCGGTCTTTATCTCCTTATTGTTTTTTACATGGCTATGGGGCGTGTGGGGGATGTTACTCGGTATTCCTATCATCGTTATCATCAAGGTCGCTTGCGTGCATATTGAGCATTTACAACCTGTTGCTGAAATTTTGGGTGAATAAATTCATCCGCTCTATAGTAAAAGTAAACTACCTTTCTCAAACTTGCTTAGTTTTCTGGCTTACACAAAGCTAGATTCAATAGCTCCCTTTGCTCAGAATTAAATCTTCTTTACGCGCTATAGAATAATTCAGATTATAAATTACTCTACAGGCATCAGTTTTTGATCGAATTGCCGTCATGCAGACAATAGATATGTTCATATGTTAGCTACCGCACATGAACAACTGTCCTGAAAGAGCATAATGTCGACGACAATCATGTTGTTTCTAAAGTTGAAATCTCAATTAACTTTTCAATTAACGATATCCCACCAGCTTTAACACCAGGAGTATTAATGGACTTAATCATCAATCTTATCGTCTATCTCGTCGTATTTGGACTCATATGGTGGCTCATTAGCATGCTGCCGTTGCCAGCACCCGTTGCGCAGATCGTACGTGTTTTATTCATTATTTTACTGATTCTAATTATTCTCTCTGTATTCGGCATTATTCCTGGCGGCTATCTCCCACCAATTCGCCTGTAGCAACCTTGATGCTAATGCAGGTGCTAAGAGATTAATTCCAAACCGTCTTTATTAGATCAGTTAGTTTGCAGTAATGCTGAGTGTTCACACTGTCCAGCATTACTGCTTGTTATTTATCCACTTGATCTATTAAAACTGGCGGTCATTTTCCTACCTATAAATGAATAATTTCATGTCAAGACTGCACACCAGAAGAATCTGGCCATTTGCGATAAGTGGTATTTTTCTAATACTGATCTTATGCTTCTCGATTGGTGAGTGGTTAGGCTGGCCGTTTCTTGCTGAGCCATTAGCACAGAAATTATCTGAAAAAATTGATCGTGAGGTCAGTTTTTCATCCGTCATAACGCCTGAATTAGCAAATTCCAAGGTCAAGGCCAGCACTCCATTTCAGATTCGCTTCTTGGGTGGCTTACATATTCAAGCCACCCAAGTAAAAATCGCCGCACCTGCCTGGAGTGCAGCTCCGCATTCATTGCTGGGACACAATGTGGTGGCTGACTTCCGCTACATAGACCTTTGGCGCGCCTATCGTGCACAAGGACTCAATATTAAAAGTCTGCAGGCACAAACGCTAGATCTTCACCTAGAGAGATTAGCCAATGGCAATGCCACATGGAAAAAATCAGCTACAGAGCCAAAAGCCCGCTTCACGTCACTACCATCTTTTGACAATTTGCAGGTTAATGAAGGCGCACTTAGTTATCAAGATGCACTTACTGCTGCAGATATTAAAGCTAACTTTTCATTCACTGCCCCCACAGACATAAACACAGCTAACAGTCAGGATGCTGTTAGCAAGTCAGCCAAGAATGCAAAGTCAGCTCCCTCTCAATCAGTGTTGAGGGTTGATGCCGCAGGCCATTACAAAAAAATGCCCATGACCATTGAGTTATTTTCTTCTGGGTCTTTACCCGCAGATCTTAATAAAACAGCTGAAGTACCGGTGAACTTGACCTTGAATGGCAGTCTGGGACGGGCAGCTATATCATTTAAAGGCAGCGCTAAAGATGCTCTGCATCCAACAAACTTTTCAGGTAGTTTTACACTGAAAGGTCCATCAATGGCGACGTTGGGTGACTTGGTAGGTGTGACCTTACCTACCACCTCAGAATTTTCTACTAAAGGCACTATCAATAAGCAACAAACTACTTGGCGTATAGCACTGAATAAGCTGGATTTGGGCGCTAGCCATCTTAACGGTAAGTTTATATACGAGAAGGGGCGCAAAGTCCCTCTGCTATCCGGGCAACTGAATGGCACTAAATTCTTACTCACGGATCTGGGACCTGCATTTGGTTCTGTAAGCGCTAAAAAAAGCCAACAGAAGGTATTACCTGATCGCCCTTTTGATCTTGCCTCTTTGCGTGCCATGGATGCTGACATCATGATCAACATTAAGTATGTTGATCTAAACTCGAAGATTCTGGAACCATTAAGCCCCCTGCGCGGCCATCTGCTATTAAAAGGCGGCGTGCTGACTATTCAAGAGTTGAATGCACGTACCGCCAAAGGAATACTAAATGGCAATTTAAAGCTTGATGGCAGAGGTAAAAAAGCCTTGTGGAATGCAAACCTGCGCTGGAATGGCGTGCGTCTTGAGAATTGGGTGCGCCAAGTACGTGATGACGGTCTGGCACCTTACATTTCGGGTCGGCTCAACGGCAAAGCCACTTTAAATGGGCAAGGCATATCCAGTGCTGAAATGCTTGCCACCATGAAGGGCAGCATTCAAAGTGAATTGCAGGGTGGCGCGATCTCTCACTTACTGATTGAAGCGGCTGGCCTGGATTTAGCGCAATCGCTAGGTGTCATGTTTAAAGGTGACGACTCGCTGCCTATGCAATGTGCAGTCGCAGATTTAGTGGCAGAAAATGGTGTATTGCGACCAAGAGTCATGGTGCTTGATACGGAAGACTCTGCGCTATGGCTAGATGGCTCAGTATCCCTCGCCAAGGAGTCTATCGACTTACAAGTGGTGGTAATGCCTAAAGATTTTAGTCCAGTCAGCTTAAGGTCACCATTGCATGTTAATGGCACCTTTGCCAACCCACATACCTCTTTGGAGAAACGTAATATCGGCTTAAAAGTAGCGGGATCGGTGCTATTAGCCATGATTAACCCATTAGCAGCGTTCATTCCATTGTTAGATAATGGTGACGTTAAAGAGGCAAAACTGCATGCCGCAAACTGCAAGGCCTTAATGCAGTACAGCTTGGCTACACCTAAAAAATCGAAGTAATCACAAGCTTGTTCTGCTAATTGAGATCAGATTGATATGGGCAACGGGGATCAGGAGGTCAGCTCAATTGTCACATCAGCCAGCTGATTAAAAGCAACTGGCTTTTCTGTTAAATGTGAAACACCTTAACAAAAACGTAATCCCAGAATGTATTCGTCACACCAAAATGACTGGTTTCATCAACATGATGGTGCAAACCATGCCAACGCCTACGTTTTATTAGCCAGTGACTATCAATATGCCAATGATGAATCGCATGATGGATGACTGAATAAACCAGATATCCAGTCAGAACTCCTAGGGTCAGTGCATATGCAGGCAACATTCCGAACATCAACAAAACCGGCAAAAATACCAGCATGAGAACCAATATAGCGCTTAATAAAGTTGGTAAGCATAGAAGGTCACCAGGGTGTTTGTGATGTTCGCTATGCCAGTTCTTAAAGGGTTGTAAGCCATGAAGTATAAAGCGATGCAACAGGTATTCGATGGCAGTCCAACTGACAAATCCAGCTAAAATTAACAGTAAATTTCCGACTAATTGGTGACGTGACCCGTTTACTAATAGAGACAAGGCCAAAAATAAGGCGCATATAGAATAAAAAGTGAAATCTAAAATACTGCTTACTTTAATTTTCTCCAAAGTAAAGATTCTCATGCACACCCCCAACTGTCATCGTCGGTAACATTACGAACTATTAAGACATATTTTTAATTACTAAAAATGCTTAAGTACGCCAAGGGTGTTTGGGCACGTCACAAACCCCGGCAACTTTAACACCTGCCTGAGCAACGATATGATCATTTTCAACAGTATCGCCACTGACACCTATCGCGCCAATCAGGGTTCCTTCATCATCTACAATTGGCAGACCACCTGGAAAAGTGATCAGACCATCGTTTGAATGTTCAATTCCATAAAGGGGTGAGCCAGGTACGGACAACTTGCCTATTTCGCCGGACGGCATTGCGAAGTAACAAGCTGTTTTAGCTTTTTTAATCGCAATATCAATACTGCCAACCCAGGCATCATCCATTCTTGTAAAGCTTTTGAGATTTCCTCCCGAGTCCAAAACGGCAATACAGGACTTCACTCCAATTTCAATCGACTTCTCTACGGCTTTATCAATAATCTGTTGCGCCACTTCAAAACTTACATGCATATAATTCCTTAGTTGATATCACTTAGCGTTGCAATATTAATCACTCAGCAGGAATGCTGATGGCCGACTTCTGCCAGCATTCTAAAAACAGTTATGTATTATCAAGGATTAAATCTTATGTGTCTGTGCGCTTGCGCTCACAATCATGAGCTGAAAGCTTACCAATCGTTGGTATAGAGTAAACATGGCCTTAATGCGCTTGCTCAGCGGTAGAAGTTACTCCCTACCAAGCTAACTTTGACCGCATTAACGCACCGTAGACTCGACGCTATCCAGTGGTTTTGAAATCACTTCATCAAGTTCATTCTGCTGCTTTTTAAGCTGTTTTAAACTTCCGAACGATAAGGCGTATTGACGTGTGAACTCTGCTCCAAGAAAAAATATCTGTGCTGAGTAATAGATCCAAAGCAGCAGCGCAATCACTGAACCAGCAGCGCCAAAACTAGAGGCCACAGCGCTGTTGCCTATGTAGATGCCAATTAGATATTTGCCAAATATGAACAGGCAAGCTGTCACTATGGAGCCAATCGCAACATCATGCCAAGACAGCGGTGCATCAGGCAGCATTTTATAAATAACGGCAAATAAACTGGTAATGACAGCGAATGAGATAAGCGATGACAAAATAGTAAACATAAGTGCTGAACTACTCCATATACCACCTGCATATTGTTCAAGCAGCGTTAACAGCGAGTTCACCACCAGCGAAATCAAAAGCAAAAAAGCTAATACTGCCACCAGGCCAAAGGATAGTAAGCGTGTTCTGAGCAATATACTCATCGGTGATAATTTTGATTTCGGCACACCCCATAGTTCATCCAGGCTACCTTTAAGTTCGGTAAATACGCTCGTCGCCCCGATGAAAAGCAAGACAATGGCAACTAAAGTGGCCAACCAGCCTTCCATAGGGTCTCTGGACGAGGCTATTATTGCTTCTATCGCTATTGCGCCATTACTTCCAACCAAGCTTTGCAATGGATAGAAAAACTGACCTTCGATAGCTGCATCGCCAAAGAAAAAGCCAGCTACTGCGATTGTTAAAATCAAAATAGGTGCAAATGAGAATAATGCGTAAAAGGCTAATGCGGCACCTTTACTGGCAGCGCGATGATCTATCCAAGACATCACTGAATCGGTAAATACTTTAATAACAGGCTTAAGGAATTTCATGTTTGCTACTTGTGAAAGGAATATTGAAGTAATCATCTAGTAGTGCTCTCAACATACTACGATACTTTGTTGCTTATCTGTATGTTAACGCACTCAAGACGCAATTCGGCTTTGCTACACAAACTTACGATTAAAAGAGCATAGTAGCTATGTCTGTTAAGCGAATTAAGGATCAGTAGTTCATTTTCATCATCGACGAGACCGCTCTGATGATGTGATGCTATTTTCGAGTGATTGATAGTTGCTTCCACAGCATCACCTTGGATCCGCGAGTTTCCGGTGACAGCCGAATAAAATGCAAGTGCTATAGGTGGAATACTGATAGAGAGGCAAGTAAAAAAATTCTGGCTTTAAAACTGCCCGATAACTTAAACTCATTATTATTTCCCTCTATAAACTATATAGCTGCATTGAGAGATATACTGAAAACTGCCAACTTTGTTAATGGCTGTTAGCGTAATACTATATTAAAACGATTACAGAAAAATATTTAAACAAAATCATCAAGTTTGATAATGACTGGAAATCTTAATTACAAAAAACACATCATTCTCCCGCCTGCCATTGCCGCAATCGTTCTAACAATAGCAATGTCATGGGTGTTCTTTAGCGCCCACATTTTAATAGAATCAGCCCAGCGTAAAGTACAAATTTCTGATGCTAAGTATGAAGCTGTCAAATTACTCAACTCACTGATTACTGCCGAAAATAGCCTCAGAGGCTACCTGCTTACAGGAAACGTAGAGTTTCTGGAAACCTATAATCAGTCGGCCATACAAAACGACACGCTGCTCAATCAACTAAGAAGTCATCAGGCAGAAATCCCCGAAATCATGCCCTTACTTGCCAGGCTAGATACGCTAATTAAAAACAAGTTTGGCGTCGGTCAAGTAGCTTTGCAAATACAACTCTCTGCAGGCTCCTATGCACCACATCTCAGAATGGCAACCAACAATAATAAAATCATTATGGATAAGATACGCATGGAAATCAGATCGCTGGATCTCATCATGCAAAATGAAAGCGATAAAGTTGATAAGCGCTTAGCCGAGACGCTTAACAAATTAAAAATATTGGCATTAGCAGTCGTTTTGCTGATGAGCATGATTCTCATCATCAACTATAAAAGAACCGTTTGGCTATTTGAGCATGCCTCATCAATTGAAGAGCTTGCTGAAAAGTTCGGTCATCTGGCTTTACACGATACCCTGACTAAACTTCCAAATAGAAGAAATTTCGAACAATACTTAAAACAAACAATTTCACAAGCCAGTAGAAGCAGGCAAAAGGTTGGATTGTTGTATATGGATCTTGATGGTTTTAAATTGATTAATGATCAGTATGGTCATGATGCCGGAGATAAGGCATTGATTACAGCTGTAGATCGGATTAACAAAACATTACGGGATTCCGATTTTTTTGCACGCATCGGCGGAGATGAGTTTGTTCTTATTGCAAGTCATTTTCATGACAGGGATGAATTACAAATAGTTGCAAATCGCATTATTGGATCATTAAACCAGCCTATTTTTGAAAATAATACCGAACAACAGGTCTTCATGGGTGTGAGTATCGGTATTGCAATATATCCAGACAATGCCAAATCACCTAAAGCGTTAATCACTGCAGCTGACCAAGCAATGTACGAAGCCAAAACCTCAGGTAAAAATCAGGCGTTTTTTATCGTTGATAAATAGCCGTACTGTTTTTCACAGGCAGGCTCTCTAGACCATTCACAATCATAAAAAAGAAAAAGACCGACATCTCTGTCACCCTTATCTATATTGCATATCCCGCTGTGAGTCGAGCACAGCACCAACAGATTATCAATTGTCATTAAATTTAATACATCACTCCTATGTGCCAACTCGGGGGAAAATACGGGCCTAGATTAAGTTGTCATTACTAAAGTATAAATGCTAAAAAAACCAAAGTATTGCAATGCATTTGGGTTACGGTAGTTTAATCAACATTGTTTATTTATGTGTTAGCATAGATTAACAAAAAAAGAATGAAAATATCTTGGCTAAACAAAAGGTTAAGAATAGATCGCTCTCAGCCGCGACAATTAGTTCTGAACGCGAAGCTGCTGAAGCAAGATATCGAGCACTATTTGAGTATGCGCCCGATGGTATTCTTATTGCTGATGCCCATAGTTACTATCTGGATGCAAACCCCAGTATCTGCAATATGCTTGGCTACACTCGTGATGAATTAATCGGGATGCACGCATCTGATATTATTGTTCAGAGTGAAATTGAATATATCCAGCCTGCAATAGACAGCATTGAAGCCAAAGAAAATTACATGCGTGAATGGCAGCTGAGACGTAAGGACGGCACAGTGTTCAGTGCCGAAATTATCGCTACCGCGATGCCGGATGGCAAGCTGCTCGGCATGGTACGAGACATTACCTTATTCAAAGAGCAGCAGCGTGAAATTGCACAACTTTCGCGCCTCTATGCCGCACTCACAAAAGTTAATCAAGCCATTATTTGGCTCCCGAATCAAACACAACTGTTCAACAGCTTATGCCGGACACTTGTAGAAGAAGGCGGCTTTAAAATGGCATGGGTCGGCTGGAACGATCCTAAAACCAATCAGTTGATTCCAGCTGCCGTTTGCGGCGATGACAATAACTACCTCAGTACCATCAAAGTATTTTCAGATGACAGGACTGAAGGCAGAGGCCCATCAGGTCTGGCCTTCCGCTCTGGGCAACCCTATATATGCAACAATATGCAGCAAGATGACGCAACACTGGCCTGGCGCAAAGAAATTAACAGCCGTGGTTTCCGCGCTTCTGCAGCATTTCCTATTCGCGCCAACAATAAAGTGTGCGGCACCATCAGCGTGTATGCTGAACAAGCGCTTTTCTTTCAAGATAAAGAAATCACATTATTAAAAGAAACCGTCGATAACATTTCGTTTGCTTTAGAAAATCTGGCGCGCGAGGAAAAGCGCCATCAAGCGGAAATGCTTGCCAAGAATGAATCATTATTCTCGGATATGATGATAGAAAGCATGCCCGGCATACTTTATTTTTACAATAATGAAGGCAGATTTCTACGCTGGAATCACAACTTTCAAACTGTTTCTGGCTACTCCAACGAAGAAATAGCCAAAATGCATCCGCTTGACTTTTTTGCGGCAGAAGAAAAATCAACCTTAGCTGAAAAAATTACCGAAGTATTTAAGCACGGTCAAGCGTTTATAGAAGCTTCTTTACTGGCTAAAGATGGTAAAAAAATACCTTATCTTTTCACCGGCAGGAGTGTTAACTTTAAAGACACTGATTGCCTGGTAGGCATGGGTATAGACATCAGTGGGCGCAAAAATGCCGAGTCCAGACTGGATGAGAGTGAACAGAAATATCGAGAACTTGTAGAATCTGCAAACAGTATTATTTTGCGCTGGAACGCGCAAGGCTATGTAACGTTTCTTAACTCATTCGGCCAACAGTTTTTTGGTTACACAGCTGAGGAAATTATCGGTCAACCTATCATTGGCACCATTGTGCCGGTCACCGACAGCGCTGGACGCGACCTGCAAGACCTGATGCAGCAGATATGTCTGGATACCAGAATATTTGAACAAAACGTGAACGAAAACATGCTTCGCAGCGGCGAGCGCGTATGGATTTCCTGGACCAATAAAGTGGTGCTGGATGCGCAAGGCCAAGTGGTGGAGATACTCAGCATCGGCAATGACATCACAGAAGGCTTACGTGCCGAAAAAGAGATTAGGGAATTAAACGCAAGTTTAGAAAAACGCGTAGCCGAGCGTACTGAAGAATTACAGTCCGCACTGGTGCGCGCAGAAGCTGCCGACAAAATTAAATCAGCTTTCCTTGCCACCATGTCACACGAACTCAGAACGCCATTAAACTCGATTATCGGCTTCACTGGCATCATTTTACAAGGCTTGGCGGGGCCGCTTAATCCTGAACAAACCAAGCAACTTGGCATGGTCAGAGGCAGTGCCAAACACTTACTGGAACTCATCAATGATGTACTTGATATTTCCAAGATTGAAGCCGGCCAGCTGGAAGTGCGTTCCGAGTCATTTAATTTGATTGCGCTGATTGAGCGCGTGATTAGCTTGCTGACCCCGATAGTAGAGAAAAAACGCTTACTACTACACACCTCAATTGCCAGTGATTTAGGCGAAATCACTAGCGACCGCAGGCGCCTGGAACAGATTCTGATTAATCTGATCAACAACGCCATTAAATTTACAGAAAACGGCAGCATCACCATTACGGCGGAATTGATAAATGATTTCAGAACCACGCCCGATGCCTGCCCTGCACCATTCGTAAAACTCGGTGTCGCAGATACTGGCATCGGCATCAAACCTGAGGATCTGAAACTGCTATTTCAACCGTTTCGCCAGATTGATAGCGGGCTCTCACGCATGCATGAAGGTACCGGGCTGGGGCTTGCCATCTGCCGCCGCTTGTTAGAACTCATGGGTGGACAGATATCCGCAACCAGCCACTGGTCAAAAGGTACTGAATTTATTGTGTTATTACCCCTGCAAGGTATAGTTAAATCATGAAAAAAACCATTCTGTTAATTGAAGACAATGCACAAAATAGTTATTTGACTACCTTTCTTTTAGAATCACAGGGCCTTGCTGTAGTGAGTGCTTCAGACGGCGCAGCAGGAATCGAGTTGGCAAAACAGACTTTGCCAGACTTGATACTGCTCGATATTCAACTGCCAATGATGGATGGCTATGCTGTGGCGAGAGCGCTCAGGGCAATTGAATCTCTGCAGCTGACACCTATCGTTGCAGTAACCTCTTATGCCATGGTCGGCGATCGTGAAAAGTGTTTGGCCGCAGGCTGTAACGGATACATTGAAAAACCCATCAACCCTGAAACTTTTGTAGCAGAATTCTCCACTTTTTTAGCGTCTTAATCAGCAGTTCAAGGAATTTATGCCGCATATTTTGATTGTTGATGATAAGGAAGAAAACCTTTACTACATGCAAGCATTGCTAACGGGCAACGGTTACTTGGTTGAGACTGCGCACCATGGTGCAGAAGCGTTGGTCAAAGCACGTCAGAATCCACCCATGCTAATCGTGTCTGATCTACTAATGCCGGTGATGGACGGTTATACACTGCTGCGTTACTGGAAAGCAGATGCACGCCTTAAGTCTATTCCATTTATTGTTTACACTGCGACTTATACAGAACCTGAAGATGAGAAACTGGCGCTCAGCCTTGGCGCAGATGCCTTTATTCTCAAGCCATCGGAACCTGAAGACTTTCTTGCTCGGTTTCATGAGGTTCAGGCTAGAACTGTAGTCGCTGTACCTGACCTGCCTACCGCAGCCAACAGCGATGACAGTGACAGGCTCAAAGACTACAGCGTAATTCTGATACGCAAATTAGAAGAAAAAACAATGCAGCTACAGGAAGCCAACGAAATTCTGGAAAAAGACATTGCCAGAAGAAAAGAAGCTGAAGATAAAATTCAGCATCTGGCCTACTATGATTTACTCACCAATCTACCTAATAGACGCTTATTAATTGACCGCCTGGAACACACTCTGGCAGTAAGTGCCAGACATGAAAATCACGGTGCGGTACTATTTATCGACTTGGACCATTTTAAAACACTGAACGATACCAAAGGTCATAGCGTGGGAGATTTGCTGCTGATAGAAGTTGCGAATCGATTACAAACCTGCATTCGCGGAGGTGACACCTTAGCCAGACTGGGCGGTGATGAATTTGTAGTTATATTGCTAGACCTCAATGAAGATGCCTCGCAAGCGGCAATACAAGCCGAGGCTGTCGGCACTAAAATCATCTCATGTATTAACCAGCCTTATTACCTGGACGGCTACTTGTATCACAGCTCCACAAGTATTGGCGTTTGCCTGTTCCGCAACCAGGAAAGCACTGTCGATGAACTGCTCAAACGTGCCGATATTGCCATGTATCAGGCAAAAAATGCAGGGCGCAAGACACTGCGATTTTATGATCCGACCATGCAGGCAGCGCTGGAAGTACGTGCTGCCTTGGAAAGTGATTTACGCATTGCAATCAAAGAAAAGCAGTTTAAGCTCTACTACCAAATACAGGTAGACCACGCAGGCAATGTGCATGGTGCAGAAGCACTCATTCGCTGGCAACATCCCCAAAAAGGTTTAGTGCCTCCACTACAGTTTATTCCATTAAGTGAAGAAACCGGTCTGATTATCCCTATCGGACAATGGGTAATAGACACTGCCTGCGCACAAATTAAAGTCTGGGAAAACGATCCTGTTACCTGCGACTTGCAAATCGCTGTCAATGTCAGTGCCTGCCAGTTTCACGACCCCGGCTTTGTAGCCCAAGTCAGCGAGATGCTAGTGCGTCATCAAATCAAACCTGGCCGCCTTAAATTCGAGCTTACTGAGAGTCTGGTGCTGGATAACGTTGAAGAAGCTGTCATTAAAATGCAGGCACTCAGAGACTTTGGCGTGCATTTCTCGATAGATGATTTTGGCACCGGATTTTCATCATTATCCTACCTAACAAAACTGCCGCTTGACCAGTTGAAAATCGACCAAACCTTTATACGCAATATGTGCATGAATGATAGAGATGCTGTTGTCGTGCAAACCATTATTGGCATGGCCAATAACTTAGGCATTGAAGTGATTGCCGAAGGCGTAGAACTCGAAAGCCAACGCGCATTTTTAGAGAAACATCACTGTAACTTATGTCAGGGCTATTTATTCAGCCAGCCGTTAGCGCTATATGATTTCGAAGCCAAACTAAAAGAGATGCAGGCACTAACATAATCAGCCCCATTTAACCGAATGCATCACTTGATCTCTCGCGCAACATATCGCGGCATAAGATGAACTGATAGTTCGTTAAAGACTGCCAAATGTATAAAGATAAATGATCTACTGCAACACATCCGATCAAACGAAAAAGATCCAGATTGCTCCGAGACCTTTACTAGATTGACACGAATACTAGTTATGTTGACGTGAAAATTAAGCTTTTTTCGGTCTGGAGGTTTTGGGCAGTTGCAATAAGTCTGCCGCCGCCGTGTTTCCTTTCAACTGCCGGCCGTCTGACGCAGAGTCATAAACAATAAGCAGTGAGCGAGGGGCAGCCTCATCCGTAGAAAACAATGTCATGCCTTCGGCGTGGTCTACACCTTGTCCGTAAGGTACATCTACAACGTGCTCTAACTCATCGGCCGGAACATCACACTCTTCTTTTGGCGCTACTGCTCCACCTATCCATCTAAAAATAGTGACTGGGCCATCTATATTCATGGTTGGGCCTGCCAGGATTAAGATATCTGAACCCTGCACGCATAAGTCGCGGATACCGAGACCACCCAACTGGAGAAAATGCTTACGATAAAGGCGCTGTTTTGGTCCAATTGGTTTTAATCTTAGTGTGGATGGCCTTTTTGCATCCTCTTCTAGCTCCACTTCCAGAATTACTGCCCAGCCACGTAGCACTGGTCCGCGAAGCCCTAATAATAGACGCTCGCCCACTACAGCCAGACCTTCGATATCAAATCCATTGTCCTTACCTGGAATCGCAAGGAATGGTTCCAGATGCTTGTCCCCTTTCAGCGCCTCAATCAAGTCATTACCTTGGGCTGTACCATGCAACTGGGCGGCGATGAGATTTTTGCCAGGTTTGATACTTTCTTTCATTAAGCTGTATGACCCATCGACTTCTACTAGAGGAATGCGCGCCAAAACATGACGGTTGCCGTCTGTGCTTATCTTTGCCAGCTGCTTCTTAGCATACTTAGGCCCATCGTCGAGCGTGGGATTTATACGCTTCAGGCTGTGTGACCCCACTAACCAGAGGTAACCATTTCCATAGCCCAAGCCCTCTATGTCAACTTCTTCTATGTCTGCGGGATCTTTTGAAGCAGCTATTGGCAGCTTAAGATAATCATCTAGAGAGAACTGCTTGTGAAGTCCGTATCTGTAATTGCCAGCGTCCTTGATAAGGGAGAGACGCTCCAAACTGATTGATTCATCGTTAGCAACCCAAAGGGTATCGCCAATTTGTAAGGCTACGGACAGCCCATCTTTAAGCTCTTTTCCCTTGCCAAAATCGGCATGTTCAGCGCTGAACTCTAAATTAATAGTACTCGCAGGATTCATGATTTACACCTTACCTATTCATTATCTCGTAATCACTCCAGTTCTTTTATCTATGTCGCTTAATGAAAGCGTATGGACTATGAATCTTAAAAATACTATAAGCGATAAATGAATAATAGAAGGTGCGCTAGAACACATTGTGTCACCAAGAAAAGATTAAAAAATTGTCCACTTTAGGCCAATAAACGACAGCAATTACTTAACGTTATCAAAATTTAGTAATAATGAAATAGACTGCAGCAATAGCAACCATTGTGGTGACAACAGTTAGCCTCACCAGCCGTTTACGATTCAACTCAACTGCATTGATAAGCTGAGTATTTTGCTCAGCAAGTGCTTTTATCAATTCAGCAGAGGCTAGCATTTGATTGTGAAGATCCGCGTAGGCAGCTTCATTCGCTGCCAGCCTCTCTTTTAACCAGTTAATTTCCTGATCTTCTGAAGCGAATAAAGTCGTTTCAGTTTTAACTTCGATCTCTGGCTTCGAAGAGTTTTTTGCAATAGTGTTCCATAACTTTTTTGCACTTTCAGCAACCTCTGGCGCTTTTCTGGCTACTTCTACCCAAGGAACCGCTTTCAATAATGTCAGCCAACCAATTGCCATAACAACCTTTCTAGTAACGGCTAAAAATATAAATTAGTAATTCAAATATATTAACTCACGCTAGAATTTTTGGCGTACATAAAATGAGTTATCAGTCATTCGACTAAGAGAATTCTACCGCCTGCGTCTTCCTAAAAAATTTATCTTCATATCTATATAAATGCACGCTAGCGTACCGACAGGTTGACTTAACTGGCTAAAATTTACAGCAGTGTATGGAAGTTGCCAGGAGTTAATTTAAGAGCATTAACCCTGACTTGATAACTATTTTCCGGGAGTGTTGCCATGTTCAATCGATATATCAGCTTTATCTGTTGCGTGCTATTTACGCTGCCAATTTCATCCACGGCAAATGCAGCTATTATTCATTGGGAGCTGGATAGTTCGTCTGCTACCTATACCGATGGCTACGTGAAGGGTGGCTTCGATTTCAACACGGTCACCAATGAGATTAACAACATCACAGCTGAGGTATTCAGCAACTATGGCGCAACTTGCCTTCAATGCACGCTATATGATGACGCAACAACCTTTTACCATTTCGCTCCCGGTACTCAGACTTATGTGGAATTCAGCAAGGTGTTCTATACAGACAATGTGCTGGATCGAGAGGTTTACTTTGCCGTTATTGCGACTAATATTGACGACAATATCTCGCCATTTGATTTAAGTACTCCCGGAACGTACACTGGCCTTTCTTACTTGGAAAGAGGCTATCTAAGGCTGGATGACTGGATAGACCCGAGCATGTTTTCGCAGGATGGCTGCTCTCAATGCGCAGTGGCAATAGGCACAATAGTTGCCGTGCCTGAACCAGAGACCTATGCCTTGTTGCTTGCAGGTTTGGGTATTATTGGCTGGCGTGTAAAATGGAAGCCTGAAACCATAAAGTACATGGCTTGAAAATAATAAGTTAGCCCATACACGACTCAACTTTTTGTTGAACTTATTTGCAATCTATCCACTTCAATCAAAACCCACTTAACACATAGCGCGAAGCGCATTTTGATTCCCAAGCTTTCAATAAAATGTCTGAATCAACTAATTTACTTACGTTACGCAACACGTGATTCTTAGAGCATTGCGTATTCCTAGCCGACTTCCCGCAGTGAGATTGTCACTAAAATCCTGCATCAATGATGAATACATTACATAACAAAAACTAAGCAATATCAACGATAGGCGTGAGAATCCACAGCTTAAGTAAGCTATATGTTCGGTTACGGACAGACTAAGTATTTAATCGCCATAAAATTGAGCTTAATCTACTCTTATACAAAATTATTTTGGCTGACGAAGTAATAGATTATTCATTAATTTTTAGGATTAACAGCATGAACGTTATCAAACAGGTAATAAAGATGATAAAAAAATCCTCAACAAAAACCCAAAGCGACTTTGAATTGAGCTAGTAATGACAAATTATCTCAGTGAATCGCCACTAGTTTACTAGACACCTTTGAGCCGTAATAATGGCAACTTAAAAAGGTGTATAAAATGAGCGCGAAACGTTATCCAGAAGAATTCA